>OJDH01000105.1_pt1 | contig 71691 bp, 62 predicted proteins | sample 1592761 | NCBI WGS metagenome assembly OJDH01 (sample SAMN05416855, study PRJEB24817) | seawater metagenome | isolation source: Sea water | place: Canada:Atlantic | collected 2013-11 | reverse complement strand
CTATCCTCTTCGTCGGCAGCGTCAGATGTGTATAAGAGACAGTTTCAAGTGCGTCCAATTTGCCTGTGTCAATCGCATTAGCTCGGGCCATTTTGGCGCTGGCTACCGTTCTGAGTACACTGCCTGCTTGCGCTGGCCCCATCACGGCCACAACCGATCGTGGCCAAGCAAACATAAAGTGAGGTTCGATACCACGCCCTGCCATAGCGTAGTTGCCAGCGCCATATGAGCCGCCCAGCACAAGGCTGATTTTAGGCACGCTAGTATTAGTGACCGCTTGAATGAGCTTGGCGCCGTGCTTGATAATGCCGGCACGTTCTGACTCTGTACCCACCAAAAAACCTGTGGTGTTGTGCAGGAAAACAATCGGCGTGCCCGACTGTTCACATAGCTGTATAAATTGCGCTGCTTTGGCTGCGCCGTGGGCAGTGATAGGTGCATTGTTACCAATAACGCCGCATACCATGCCGTGCAATCTCATGTGCCCGCATACGGTTCCCATGTCGTACTCAGTTTTAAAGTCGAGAAAGTCTGAGCCATCGGCAACGCGTACGATGACTTCGCGCACGTCGTAAGGCGTTTTTGCCTCTTTTGGCACTATGCCCAATAGCTGTTCTTTTTCGTACAAAGGCTCCTGGTACTGACTTACTGCATGAGAGTTAGAACTGTCATTCCAGTCCAAGCTAGCGGTTATCTCACGCACAATGCGAATACCGTCTGCGTCATTTTCAGCTTGATAGTCGGCAACACCGGAAATTTCGCTGTGCATTTGTGCTCCGCCAATTTCTTCGTCGGTGGCGATTTCCCCCGTTGCCGCTTTTAGCAGTGGCGGCCCCGCCAGATACACAGTGGATTGCCCTTTGATCATGACCACATAATCTGACAGCCCAGGTTGGTAAGCACCGCCCGCTGTTGCACTCCCATGTACAAGAGTAATTTGTGGGATACCCGCCGCAGACAGCTTGGCCTGCAGAGCAAAACCCGCGCCTGAGAACCCAAACCAGTCCCCCAATGAGGTTAAGTCGCCGCCACCACTTTGGGCTAAGGCAATCACCGGTAACTTGTTTTGCAAAGCCATTTGATACATGCGCAGGCGCTTATGACTGCCCAGCTGAGTAATACTGCCACCTTTGGTTAAGTAGTCATCAATCATGACCATGCAGCGCGCGCCCGAAACATAACCAATCCCGGCTATTACGCCGCCACCGGCAGCGGAGCCGTCGGTATCACCTTCTTGCATGTACCCGCATAAGCTCGCTAATTCTAAAAAGGGGGCGCCAGGGTCAACTAAGCGTGATAAGCGCTCTCTGGGTGGGATAAGTCCGCGTTTGATATAGCGCGGGGCTTTTTCGTCGGCCAACTGAATAACACGCGTTTCAATCGCTCTAACCTCAGAGACTCCGGCGCGCATTACGTCGGCGTTTTGCTTAAACGCTTCGCTGTGGCTATCTAGTTGTGTATGGAAAACGGCCATGTGACCAATCCTTCTTTAATAAGTGGAAACTTAAGGTGCTGGGCATTACGAGACATCTACTTATCCGTGATGGCATTAAACGCTGGAACGGATAAAGCCCCGCGATACTCTTCTTTGAGCTGCTCAACTAGCTCGGCCATAGGTAGAACGTGCTTAATACCCGCCACGCCGTGCCCTGCGCTCCAAAAATCTTTCCAGGCGTTACTTTCACCTAAGTCCAGATCCACATGGGTTTTAGCTTCAAAATTAGCTAAGTCGACGCCCGCCCGGGCAATAGAGGGCTTCAAGAAGTTGCATTTCACCCCGGTGAAGGTATCTGTGTAGATAAGATCGCTTATCTGTGAATCCACCAGCATAGATTTATAATCTGGGTCTACTTCTGCTTCTTCGGTTGCGATAAAGCGGGTGCCCATATAACTAAAGTCAGCTCCAAGAATTTCGGCAGCGCGCATGCTCATACCATCATTTATCGCCCCAGCAAGCGCCAGTGGGCCGTCCCAAAATTCACGAATTTCTCGCACCAAGGCAAAAGGGTTAATTTCACCGGCATGCCCACCCGCGCCAGCGGTGACTATGATGATGCCGTCAACACCGGCCTGAATGGCTTTTTTGGCATGGTCAGCGCGAATGACATCATGAAAGACCAACCCGCCCCATTCATGTACCTCTGCAACGACGTCTGCGGGGTTACCTTGACTGGTGATCACAAAAGGCACTTGGTGGTTTTTAACCACTACCCGATCACTTTCTAATCGCGTATTTGAGGGGTGCACCACCAAATTAACCGCAAAAGGTGCAACAGGCTTTTTGGGATTTGCCGCAGCATATTCAGCAAGTTCGCTACTGATCTGCATGAGCCATGAATCAAGCAAATCCTGGGTGCGTGTATTAAAGGTTGGGAACGAACCCACGATGCCATTTTTGCAGGCGCTGATGACCAACTTCGGGCTAGACACCAAAAACATCGGCGCACAAATCACCGGTAAGCTCAGTTTATTTTTGAATAAGGCGGGTATCGCCATGTTACTTATCCTTTGTTAATCCTTTATTTATCGAGGGACGATGGCTCGGGTGCGCTGGCTCATTATCTAAGCCGCTAGCGCCTGCCTGCACTTGTCATAGAGCGATTATCGACGCTTGGGAAATATATCCATGTGCTTGGCAATAATGCCCAACATCATTTCATCACTGCCCCCCGCGATAGATAGAATTCGCGTGTCGCGGTAGGCTCTTGCAATTGTGTTATCCCACATAAAGCCCATACCACCCCAGTACTGCAGACACGAGTCGCTGACTTCACGCCATAAACGGCCGCTTTTTAACTTGGCCATCGACGCTAGATAAGTGGCATCTTCACCACCGATATGTTGCTGACACGCACGCCAAGTTAATGCGCGAAGGGCTTCAACTTCAGTTTGCAGCTCAGCTAATTTAAAATGTACGACTTGATTATTCAGCACAGGTTGACCGAAGGTGTGGCGCTCTTTGCACCACCCTATGGTGTCTTGGATCATACGCTCCATCCCTTTTAGAGCAGTCGCTGCGGCATACATGCGTTCTTCTTGAAATTGCATCATCTGCATAGTGAAGCCTTTATTTTCTTCACCTATGCGATTTCGTTTGGGCACCCGTACGTCATTGAAAAATATCTGTCCGGTGTCACTGGCGCGCATACCTAACTTGTTTAGGGGCTTAGAGATTTCAATGCCAGGGGTATTCAGGGGTACAACTATAAGTGATTTATTGGCATGCACATTACCGTCGCTGGTATTGGCTAACAGGCATATCCAATCCGCTTGCGTGGCGTTGGTTATCCACATTTTGCTACCGTTGATCACATAATCATCGCCGTCACTTTTTGCTGTGGTTTTCAAACCTGCCACATCAGAGCCCGCTCCGGGTTCACTCACGCCAATGCACGCCACCATGTCACCAGCAATGGCAGGCGCTAAAAACTCACGCTTTAATTCATCGCTGCCAAAGCGCGCTAATGCGGGCGTTGCCATGTCAGTTTGTACACCAATGGCCATTGGTAACGAGCCGCCATAAGCCCTACCGAGCTCTTCGGCGAAGACTAGATTGTAACTGTAATCAAGCCCCGAACCGCCAAACGCCTCTGGTTTATGAATACCTAGCAACCCTAAATCACCCATCTTTTTAAACAGGGCGTGCAAGGGCGCAATACCGGCGTTTTCCCATTCATCAATGAAGGGGTCCATTTCGTTATCGACAAAGTTTTTCACTGTTTTTCTAAGGGCATCGTGCTCTTCACTAAGCTGCATTATTTTCTCCAGATTCAACATCATTGACCCTATCTTAAAGATGTAAAAACTCTGTTAACAGCGTGACTTAGGTCATTTAGCTGGTCATTCGGGCCAATTTTGTAAATAATGCCAAATAAAAGGAAATAAACATGCTTAAGCACGTGACATTGTTTGCCAGCGAGAATGCAATGGGACTCAGTTTGGGTTTGACTCATGATGTATTGGCGTTTGCCTCTACCTTGCAGCAGCGCGTGCTAGGTCAGCCAATTGAAATATCCTTGGTAACAGTAGATGGCAAACCCACTACTACATTCAGCGGGTTGGCCATCACACCTGACTGCGCATTGGATGAGGTTCAGAATACAGATTTGATTATTCTGCACAGCATTTGGGGAGAGGTAGACGCGCTACTGAGTAAACAAGCAGCACTTTACCCTAGGCTTCGCACTTGGCACGAACAAGGCAAACCCATTATGGGCGCGGCAACCGGCGCTTACTTTTTAGCAGAAGCAGGGTTATTAGACGACAGGATAAGCACTACCCACTGGCACAAGCAGGCAGACTTCGCTAAACGATACCCCAAAGTCGATGTCAGACCCGAACGCTTCATCACAGCGACGGGTGAGCTCTATTGTTCGGCTGGCATGAATGCAGCACTGGAAATACTGGTTTACTTGATTTCTAAACTCTCATCGCCATTGGTAGGTGAGGCAGTAGAGCATGCATTTTTAGTGGACTTTCGAAGCGGTTATGCCGGCGAATTCACCTCGATTAGCCATCAAACTTACCATCAAGACGACGAAATACTGTCGATACAGCAATGGCTAGAAATGCACTTTATGAACGCAATTTCTATTGAGCAATTAGCAAGTAAAGTGAACATGAGCCCAAGAACCTTTAAACGGCGGTTCAAGGAAGCCACAGATGAAACGCCGCTAGGTTATATTCAGCAATTGCGTATTGAGCAAGGAAAAGAACACCTTAAACACAGTGATAAAAGTATCGAAGAGATCTCATGGGCTGTGGGCTATCAAGATGCAGGGCACTTCAATCGCTTATTCAAACGAAAATATCGCAAGAATGCCTCCGCGTGGCGTCAACAATACCGCTCTTATTGAGACATTTTAAGATCACGCTCTTGTTTGGCGGACTTATTTGGCCCCCTCTTGCACCGAACAAACCTACGTCGACTCAGGCTGATTCACCTGCCTACCTTCATTTCCTACCAGAGTTATCTGCCGGTGTCCCCTCGCCAGCAAATAAGCAGCGTATAGGGCAAGTGGAATATTAATTTGTAAGGCTGCAATGGTAAAGGCTGCGGAGCCGGCTTTGACTGCGTAAGCTGCGATAAATAAGAGCAGTGAGAACGCCAGGGTCTGCTTGAGCCGAGCGACCCATAGCTGCACGTTTTGCTGGCGAGTCGATACAACGAGTGCTGCGACTAGGCCAAGCCAAATGAATAGGTCGATTCGCACATGCACAAACAAATTGAGTAGCGCACTCACACTAAGTATTAACGGTGTGCCCCACACCAGAGTTGGCCACCAAAGATTAATCACATCGGTCGTTTTACGTTTTCTTAGCCAAATATTGATACCAGTGGCCGATACCACGGTCAGCATCATGCCCAGAACAAAATACAATAACTTGCTTGCGATGCCAGCAAATTCACCAAAATGCAGGCGATACATTGAAAAGATAATTTGTTTAGCGGGATCTCCATCGTGGTATCCGGCGGTTTCTAAGAAATTACCCTGAATATCAAAACGATAATTCTCGGAGTAAATTAATCGGCCAGGCTGTTTAACGTAAGCTTCGATAAATTGCCCTGGCGTATTTGGCTCGTGAATGGTGATAAATAACGGCGTACCTTCAGGATTATGCCGCTCAATATACTCCATCGCGCGGCCAATCTGCGGCTTTTGTAAAGGTTGCTCTAAGGTTGGCTCGGGTGTGAACAACTCATCCAAAACCGCTTGATTATCCCCTGCATAAAACGCTTGTGATACTAGCCCAATTAATACGGTTGCCAGGCCGAAATAGGCACCCGTTATGCCAATCATCAGGTGAAAAGGCGCGGCCCACACGCTGAAACGATTGTGTAAATCGATGTTTTCTTGCAAGCCTGTTCCGCCACGACGAAAACGAAAAGCGTCTTTAATTATACGAGGATGGGCAAGAAAACCAGACAAAATTAGCGCACACAACAGCGCACCAAACGCACTAACGAGGATCATGCCGAAGCTTTTGGGCAGATGTAGATAAAGGTGCAAGTCCACTAGCATTTTAGTCCAGTGAGACTGTTCTACTTCACCTAATGACCCATCAGGATTAACGAAATGCGCAATGTGGTCGTTTTCAACCACCACCCTTGGAATACCTGTACCAGGGAAGACCACATACATGTGCTCGGTCTCATCTGGGTAGGTTTCAACAAAATTATCGTAAGCTTTTTCGATAACGGCGATATCAACCTCGCTTGTTTCTGGGATTTGCGGTTGCTCCCAGCGCTCCAGCTCTTGATGGAACACCGCCAAGGTACCCGATAAACAAATAATGTACATAAATGCGCTAACAAATAGCCCCAACCAAGCATGGGCCGAGAGCGAGCGTTTACTGAGAGTCGGGGTATTCACTGCGTTTTTTTGAGAATCTGCTTTGGAATTTTTCATAGCTTAAACAAATAAATAAAGGCTAGAGGCAAGCGATATAAATACGCTAAATATAAGAGGATTGCGTTTGTTCTCGCAGGCCAAATGCCAGAATGACAAGCCCGACCAAACCACTGGCAAAATGATGACCCCTGTCACGAGCTGAGTGGGCCGCTCTAAGGGCAGTATATCCAGTGAGGCAATCACTAATAGGCTACTAACGATCATCAGTAAAACAAGGTGATAGAGGATAAATCCACTATTTTTTGCGAGCTTATTAGCGTTGAACTGCATTGGTTGATTGGGTTTTACAATATGCTTGCTAGGCATTGTTGGTTTTTGTTCACGTAGTATACCTAGCCACACGTAAAGCGCAGGTAAGCCCAGAGCGAACACAACACCATATTCTACCCCAAGTGCCACGATCAATAGTGGCAGGGTGGCGAATAAGCAACCCCACCCAGCAAGCGCATAGCGAGCACTGTGCTGCTTCCAGCTCATATAAAGTACATAGCAGCCCACTAAGCCTAGCGCTGCGGCGAGTGACAGTATCATTGGTATTCCTGTGGTTTTAATTATGTGTAAATCGCGTGCGATAGATTGCCTTTGTTAGCCCTGCTCTGTGATGCACAAGTGCGCTAAAGCTTATGTTGCTATGGCTAAACACTGATGCAGGCTCAATCATCACCGCACTTTCCCTGAAAGGCTTTCTAAGCGCTAGTAGTAAGACATTCTACAAACACCCAATAAAAAGATAATGATAATGATTACCATTAATACTATAAAGCGAATTCGGTGTATCTGCAACTCAACTGTTACACGTACTTTCAGCTTTGCTTGCCAATTCCTCGGTAACCAAATGCCTTTCTTATTTCGATAGGGGGCTTCAAAATTTCTTGAGCATACTAAAAACGACAGCCTTAACATGCGAATGCAAATAGTTATCATATAGAATAAAATTTGTGTATGATCGCCGCGCTCGTCTTTCACAGAATGTTAAAACATACACATAAACAAGGAAAACTAATGAAGCTGTACAACCTATTTAGCTTGTCTTTATTCACCCTCGCCATACAAGCACACGCTCAAGAAGCGACAGATGCTAATGAAATCAAGCAAGCAGATGCTGAGGTTGAACACTTACTGATTTCCGGTGTACGTCAAGACAGAATCAGCGAAGGTGCAACGGGCTTAACAATGGAAATTAGCGAAACGCCTCAATCGATTAGCGTTATCACGTCAGACTTGATGAATAATTTCGCCGCCTTCAGTATTAATGACGCCCTGCGCTTAGCCACAGGCGTTACGGTAGAGGCCTGGGAAACTAACCGGACTAATTACTCATCTCGCGGGTTTGAAATCAAGAATACCCAAATTGACGGTGTTGGTTTACCAAATGATTGGGGCATAGTGACGGGAGCAATTGACGCCTACGGTTACGAGAATATCGAAGTGATTCGTGGCGCCAATGGTTTGTTAACAGGTGTAGGTAACGCGTCAGGCACAATCAATTATGTGCGTAAACGCCCTACTAATGAAACAGGCGGTGAAGTCAGCGTTATCGCAGGCTCTTATGATTTCAAACGTATTCAAGCCGATTATAACACCTTGCTCACAGATGATGGACGCTGGGCTGCTCGGTTTGTGGTAGCTGGCGAGGACACCAACTCCCATTTAGATGGGTTGTCAGATGACCTGGGCTATTTTTACGGTGTGGTTGACGGCCAGCTAACGGACCACTCCACCCTTACTGTCGGGATATCTCATCAAGACGCCAATACTGATGGCAATTTGTGGGGCGGCTTAGTATTTAATTATACAGACGGTACACAAGCACAGTGGGACGACAGCGACACCACCTCGCAAGACTGGGCCATGTGGGATACCCAAAACACCAATGCGTTTGTAGAGTTTACCCATCAAATTAACGACAGCTGGCGCCTTGATGTGAACTATCACAAACGCTATTTCGAAGAGCAAGATAAGCTCTTTTATGCCTATGGCACACTCGACAAAGAGACTAATTTGGGACTTTTTGGTTACCCAGGTCGTTATGACTCAGATATCGATTCTGATTTACTTGAAGTAAAAACATCAGGGTTTTTCAGTGCATTTGGCTTTGAACATGAAGCGACATTTGGTATTAGCTACGCTCAAAGTACAGACACAATGTTTAACTACGCAACCGATTTTACCGAAGAAGCGTGGGGCGCACTGCCCGCATTCCCTTACGCTCTTAACGCTATCGCCGAGCCTGATTGGCAAGAGCGCACATTGTATTCAGAAATTAAGCAAAACCTAACGCGCATATTCGGTTCAACCAAAATTACCCTGAGCGACAACTTATTCATGATCGCTGGTGTAAATGCCATTGATTTTGAGCGCAGCGGTGACAATAGTGGTACCACAATTGATAATAGCGAAAGTGAGCTAAGTCCGTATGTAGGGTTTACCTATGCCATAACCCAAGACATTAATGCCTACGCCAGTTATTCAGATATCTACCAGCCCCAAGAACAGTATGATTTATCGGGGCAGTACCTTGACCCAACCAAGGGTAAGAATACCGAGGCAGGTATTAAAGTTCAGTGGCTTGATGAGAACCTACTGACTACGTTTGCTTACTTTACCGCGGAGCAGGAAAACCTAGCGTCATATGCTGGTATTAATCCTGACAACGGGCAGTATTACTACAACGGCATCGATGTAGATTCAAAAGGTTTTGAAATTGAAATGACCGGTCAGCTCACAGATGATCTTAGCGTGATTTTGGGCTATACCGCCATTGAAATTGAAGACGACCAAGGCGCTGATGCCAATACATGGGCACCTCGTGACTACGTTAATTTCTCACTGAATTACACCGTACCCGCGCTGCCTACCCTAACAGTGGGTTTAAGTGGACGTTGGCAGTCAGAAACCAAAAACACTGATTACAACGTCATCCAAGACAGCTACTTATTGCTAAACGCCTATGCCAGTTACGACATTACCAATGACCTAAGCGTTAAAGCGAATTTGAATAATATCACTGACGAAAAGTACCTTAGCAGCCTGCACAGCTCGTTTTACTACGCAGCCCCTATTAACGGAACAGTCAGCGTGACTTACCGCTTTTAAGTCTTTTGCTTCTAAGCAATACGAGTGCTGAAAAGGGGCTTTACTCATAGCCCCACAATAATCACCCAACAGGGCAAATCGACTTTGCCCTTTTTTGTTTTCTCGCTGCATATCGTTATACCTTTGCCATCGCTATCTGAATACACCTTAACGTGATCTGGCAGGTTGGATTAAAAGGCTGTTATTCAAAGTGAGCGCCGAGTAAGTGAAAAAATCCGCACTTGCGGGTACTTATTTAAGGTTATTGAGGCGCTCCAATTATTTTGCTAGGCTTCAAGTCATGAAAATATCATTCATTCATATTGCATCTATCAAGTGGTGGCGCTCACTCTGAGCGGCACAGAATTCGTACATTCTTTTGCTGCTGGACGGTAGCTAAGTTTGTATTTTCTTTATATCTCCAGTGGCATTTTTTATTTACCTAGAGATATATCATGAAAAATCAACTACCCACAAAACGAGAAACTATACTTACTGGCGACAGAGCCACCGGCCCACTTCACTTAGGCCATTATGTTGGTTCGCTGAAGCAACGCGTATCCCTGCAAGACAAGCACGATCAAACAATCCTTGTCGCTGATATGCAGGGGCTGACAGACAACGCAAACAACCCTTCAAAGGTGTCATCCAATATACTAAACGTAGTAGCTGACTACTTGGCTGTTGGCATAGAGCCCACGAAAACCACTATTTGCCTGCAATCTCAGCTACCAGCCCTTGCTGAGCTAACAATGTATTACAGCAACTTGGTCACTATCGCGAGACTTGAGCGTAATCCAACCGTGAAGAGTGAGATAAAAAGCAAAGGCTTTGAGCGTTCTGTTCCCGCAGGTTTCTTAACGTACCCGATCTCTCAAGCGGCAGACATCACGGCATTTAATGCTACATTGATTCCTGTTGGTGATGATCAACTGCCAATGCTTGAGCAAACGAATGAAATCGTCAGAAAGGTAAATTCGTTGGCAGGTAAGCCTGTGCTCAATGAATGTAGGCCATTACTAAGCCAAACGTCACGATTGCCAAGCACAGATGGCAAATACAAAATGAGTAAGACAATGGGCAACGCCATTAACCTTGGCGCTTGCGAAAAAGAGCTAAGAGCCGCTGTGCGTATTATGTACACTGACCAAAATCACCTGAGAGTTGAAGATCCAGGTCAAGTGGAAGGAAACATTGTCTTCACTTACCTAGATATTTTTCATCCGGATATAGAGTATGTCAGCCAACTTAAAGAACATTACCAACGTGGTGGTCTTGGCGACGGCGTGACAAAGAAGATCCTTGAGGAGTGCCTGCAAGAGTTATTGAAGCCAATCCGTGAGCGCAGGGAGCAGTATCTGAATGACAAATCACAGTTAATAGATATATTGCGCACGGGTAGTGAAATCTCTCGGCACAAGACGAACATCACTCTTCATAGTGTAAAAGATGTCTTCGGTTTGAATCCATTTTTCTAGTCAAAAACGACTGAGCTAGTCCGCCTAGCAAATGTACGCACATAACGACATAGTGTGTACATTCTAACGAAGGCCTAAATGCGCAGATTAATTATTAAATAGAGATAAAGCCGAACGACATGAGTTTGAGTCGCCTATCAGTTCAGGTTCAAACCTATTGGTAGCAACGTCACAATTATATATAAGCTATTGCGCACTACGTTGTTACGCCAGTCCAAACGCAGTTCCCTTATGGCTTAGCTCTGTTTTGGACGGCTTAGCTTACAGCCCTGTCAGCTAAGTCGTTTTCCATCAAGGTAAATACATAGTGGCCGTCTTCGTTGGTCTCTCTGGTGACTTCGCCCTCGAAATATAAATAGTTAAGGTGCGCTAGCGCTTCGGCAATAGCGAAGAACATATTGTGTTCGTTCAACTCCCGCTTAAACAACACAGGTAAGCATTCTTTAATGGTTTTACCTTGTGTGCAGAACGCTTTTAGATTGGCGAGATGCTCATGATGATGCTCGGCCAACTCATCGACTCGCTTATGCAGCCCAACAAAAGGTTGTTTGTGTGATGGCAAAACCAGCGAGTCCTTTGGGAGGTTTTTGAACTGCGGTAAGGTGTCTAAATACATTTTCAACGAATTAGCGTTTGGCTCAGTGCTGTACACCCCAATATTCGGGGTGATGATGGGTAAAACGTGATCCCCCGATATCAAAACGTTGGTAGTGGGATTAAACAAACACACATGCTCTGGCGAGTGCCCTCTACCAATTAATACCTGCCATTGATGCTCGCCAATTGTAAGCTCTTCACCTTCTTGCAAGCGCTCATGATGTAACGGAATAGGCCGAATAACCTGCCCTACCCCTTTATTGGTTTTGCGATTTTCACTGGCGGTGGCAACGTACTCAGCCGACATACCGCAGCGCACTAAATACTCATCATCTTGCCAGTCTGATGCGCCTCTGCTACCCGCGCTCATGGCTCTGCCAACAAAGTACTCAGAATGGCTCATGTATAATGGTGCGCGATATTTATCAACCAAATACCCCGCCATGCCGATGTGATCAGGATGCATGTGGGTTACAATGACCTTAGTCAAAGGCACATCCAATTTACTCAGTAAGCTATCCCATAACTCTTCAGTTTTGCTAACCCCGAAGCCAGTATCAACGAGCGCGAAGCCTTTCTCGCCCGTGGTTCGGTCATTGTCTTCTATCAAATATAAATTGATATGATCCAGCTCAAAGGGTAACGGCATGCGCAACCATAAAATACCCGGTGAGACTTGCTGCCACTCACCCGGCTCAGGCGCTTGCACATCAATAAAGTCGATTGTCATTGGGCGTACTCCGCAATTTACATCACCCTATTACAATCAACTTTGATCTAGATCACCACGCACAACGATGAATCAATAACTATTAAAGCCTTGAATAGCACACTGGCGATTAATCGTTAAAATAAGCCTGCTCTTCGCTCGCTTAAGCATGCAAACACTTATCTTTACAAGCATTTACTTTTGCAAGGATTATAGGCGAACCCAATGTAGCATTCGTCGCAATTAGATTATCAATAGAGGACACGTAATGAAGTTTTTAGTTTTTTTGGGCACCGTTCGCGATAGCACTCCCCCGCGCCCTGCCCGCTTGGGTCTTCGTGTCGCTAAAGCATGTATGGCATGTTTAGATACGCGTTTTAATGAACATGAGATTGAATTGATTGATGCGCTGGATTACCCACTTGAGCCTGTCTTCAAACCCCATTTTGCGTACGCTAAAAGCAAAGCGCCTACAGAATTGAACACTCTCGCAGAAAAGATAGCATCCGCAGACGGCTTTATTATGCTAAGCCCAGAATACAACCACTCCATGAGTCCAGCTTTGGCTAACTTGCTTAATCACTTTGGCAGTTCTTTGTTCTCCTATAAGCCTAGCGCCATCGTCACCTACTCTGCTGGACAATGGGGGGGTATGCGCGCTGCTGTTGGTATGCGCACGTTTTTATCAGAACTTGGCTGCCTACCTGTTTCAGCGATGATCCACGTTCCTAAAGCCCAAGAAGTGTTTACTGAAGATGGCGCTACACAGACAGATGAAGATCAATCGTCATGGTTTGATTATTTTAGCCGTACATTTACGCAATTAGCTTGGTGGGCACAGGCCACTAAAACACACAGTGAAATAGTAAACCCACATGAAATGCTTAAGACATTTAACACCACACCCGCACAAAGAAATGCGCCTTAGGCGCATTTGATGTCATTTTATAGGTAAAATCGTTAAGTTAAGAAACGCCATAAAATTTTAAAAATATCAGGCAGATAGCCTCGATTGTAGCGCTTTTTTATAAGCTTCAAATGCGGGTATGACTGAGGTGATAATGGATGCTAGCGTAATAATCACGGCGATTTGCAGCGTTTCCCACGACAGCAAGTTAGCACTTAGAAACAAGCCGTAATGGGCGGCGAGCTCATCGCTAAATAGCGCGAGAGCCCCGCTGACGAGCGATATGGCACTGGCAATGGCTATCACTACCAGCATCAGCGCTTCTAATAATACCAAGCCAAAAATAACGCTCGGGCCTGCTCCTAATGTACGCAGCACGGCTATCTCGCCTTTGCGCTCGTTCATGGATGCGAGCAACATGGTCGACAAACCAAACAAAGATGACAGTAACACCAGCACGCTAATGACCCTAAGTACGTTCTCAACTGTCCCCATCATTTGCCATAACTCTGCTAGTGCCACCCCAGGCAAGACCGCCATCAATCGGTCGGCTTGGTAGTTGTTTAAATCTCGTTGTAACTTAAAGGTGGCGAACTTGGTTTTTAAGCCCAATATCACCGCCGTCACGCTATCTGGTTGTACACTTTCTTCTAATCCTCCATCCAGAATTTTTGCTAATTGAGACGGGGGTAAATGTATTGCTTCTATGGCGGGCAAGGTAACGTGCACGGATTTATCAACTGGCGTGCCGGTGGGTTTTAAAATGCCGCTGATCACAAACGGACTGTGATCATGGTGACTAAAGCTGGTGTGGCCGATCCCATGGGCAACAACAATCTCATTACCCACTTGGTAACCTAGCGTTTTAGCGACATCCGCGCCGATTACAGTGTCGAACATTCCAGCAAAAGGCTTACCAGCTGTGAACTCAAGAGATTTTTTATCCCCAAACTGATAGTGCGTGAAGTAGTCACCATTGGTGCCAAGCACCCTAAAACCACGGTGAGAATCTCCCAAAGAAATAGGAATAGCCCACGCCACCTGCTGGTCGTTTTTAAGCATTTCGTAACTTTGGTAGTCTATATTGCTGGTGGGATCGCCCATACGAAATACAGAATATAAAAGCAGGTTGAGCTGGCCACTTGGCGCACCAACGATCAAATCAACCCCAGAAATAGTGCGATTAAAACTGGTTTTAGCTTGCTGGCGAATATGCTCAACGCTTATTAACACGCTGATACTAATCAACAAGGAAAGAAAGGTTAAAATAACTGATTTTTTGCGGCTACAAAGGCTGCTCCAGGCGAGAGAAATCAACATGCTGCATTCCCCTTACCCTGGCACAAACTAGGCATATCAATGCTGGTACTAAAAAAGCGCTGCAATGACATATCATGGCTCACGAACACCAAACTCGCCCCCGCGTTCTCGCACATATTCAGCAGAATATCCATAAATGCGTCTCGCGCTGAGGCATCTAGCGCCGAGGTGGGTTCGTCTACCAATAGTAATTCAGGCTGATTTATTAGCGCTCTGGCAATGGCCACCCGCTGCTGTTGGCCCACGCTCAGTGTATTGGCAGCTTTATGCATCACATTTACAGGCAAATTTAACTTTGCTAACAAGGCACTAGCCGATTCTTCTATTTGTTTATCACGCTTGGCGGCAAAGTAATTGGCTAACTGAATATTCTTTAGCACGCTTAAGTAAGGCACCAAATTAAACTGTTGAAATACCACACCAATATGCCGCGCCCTGAAGGCGTCCCTGCGCCTAGCCGATAAAACTGAAAAAGGCTGGCCTAATAATTCGATGCTACCTTGTGTTGGGGTGAGTATACCTGAGAGTAAATTCAATAAGGTCGTTTTACCCGAGCCAGAATCGCCGTGCAGGAACACTCGCTCACCTTGGGCAAGCTGCCAATGAGGAATATCTAATACCGTTTCGCTGCTCGATGTGCCGTAGCTATATCGAACGCTTTGTAAGTTAATCGCCAGAGGCGCATTATGTTTAATGCTATCAGCGTTTTTACCGTTAGTTGCGCTGTCGCCGCTTATCATGCTGTCTCCGCTCGTTGCGCTGTGGGCACTTTCTACGCTGTGGGCACTTTCATCTGTATTCACTACTTTCATAAGTCCGTCTTTGGCGCTCTCTTAAACTATAAACTTAATTATTGATATGTTATAACATTTACATCAAATTAAGACGATGCAATTTTGCAAGCAAAGATGTAAGAAATGAAGATACGAATTTTAAGTTCATGGGTCACGTTATTAATCCTTAACTTTATTTTGCTAAGCACAGCAAATGCCGCGCAAACCACTGAAAGTTATCAAGAAATTGAATGGATAGCCTTAATGCCGAAAGACGATCTTGAAGCATTGGTGAACCCGCCTGAGTACCTGTCCGGTATCGAAGATGGCTCCGAGCAAGACTCGGTAGAGGCGCTTGGTCAACAAGAAGGGGTTGACGAAAGTACTAAGCGCTTTCAAAAAGCCTTGAGTTCTACCCGCGTCATCGACACTTATGAAAATAAACCGATTCGTATCCCCGGGTTTATCGTACCTTTAGAGTCTGATGACTCCCAAAACATCACCGAATTTTTCATTGTGCCTTATTTTGGCGCTTGCTTACATATGCCACCGCCACCGCCTAACCAAATTATTCATAGTAAAGCTGAGCAAGGTATAAAACTAGGCAGCCTGTACGATCCGTTTTGGTTTGAAGGCACCTTGGTCATTGATACCACAGAAAATACGCTAGGCACTTCAGCTTATCGTCTTAAACTGAATAAGGCCTATCCGTTCGAGGAGGAATAAATGCAAACACAACATTCTTTAACCACTTCATTCAGGGCCTTTATCATGTCAGTACTGGGTAGCGTGCTTGCAGCGCCAAGAGCGTATCCTTTGCTAAGAAGACTGTCAGTGATTAGCTTAATGATGTTAAGAGTCATATCGATACAAGCAAACGCTTGTCAGTTTCACGGTGGCCGCAACTTTGGGATTTTCCCTTCGTTTCACCCGCTGCAAGACATGCTTTCACAAGAAAAAGTCAGCCAACCTATTTCAGTTAGCCACCCTAGATCAACCGATACACCCGCTAATACAGATGCAACGCTGAATATTCAGTACGATATTCCTGATGGTCATCAAAATGTGGTGATTACCTTTTCAGGTAGCGAGAGCGTTTGCTTTTTAGAAGGTGTGCAAATGCCGGTTCGCGGGGTCTCAGGCAGCTATCCATTAAAATATCAAGTCAGCAAGCCGGGCAACCACAAGATATCGCTACATATTAATGCGTTAGAAAAAGACGAGCCGATTAGTTTTCAGCAAAACATCCAAGTAAGCGCGACAACTATCCCAGCATAGCCGCTATCTATGCTTTCGGTCACACCCAAGTTTATGTTTATCGGTAATTTTCTCTCATACTTTTGACTTTTAAGATCTCACTTGTGCATGTGGTACTATAAAAACATAAGTTGGAACAAGCTGTTGCGCCTCTGCGTATTTAAAAGCAGCGACTGATAAAGGTAAACATATTGAATCCTATCGCTTCTTCTAAACATCTGAATAAAATTGTTTTTCTGGGAGCATCAAGCGTGATTGTCGCTTTACTCCTATTCGCGTTGATCTCTCCTGAATATGCAGACCAAACCTTTTCACAGGTGCAAACCGCTATCGTTGATAACGGTAGTTGGTTTTATGTATTAACCGTGGCGAGTATTTTAATGTTTGTGTTGTACTTGGCGATATCACGCCATAGCCAGGTCAAACTTGGCCCTGACCATTCGGAGCCTGATTATTCTTTTGTGTCTTGGCTTTCTATGTTGTTTGCTGCGGGCATGGGCATAGGGTTGATGTTTTTTGGGGTGGCTGAGCCACTGATGCACTTTTTAGCCCCACCGACGGCTACACCCAGCACTATAGAGGCTGCCCGTGAAGCGATGAAGATGACGTTCTTCCACTGGGGGCTACATGCGTGGGCCATATACGCTGTGGTCGCGCTCATTTTGGCCTATTTCAGTTATCGTCATGATTTACCTCTGACTTTACGTTCGGCGCTGTACCCTATTATTGGCGACAAAATCTATGGCTGGCGGGGTAATGTCGTCGATATCTTCGCTGTCATCAGTACTATTTTTGGTGTTGCTACATCTTTGGGTTTAGGAGTCACCCAGATAAGCTCTGGCCTTAATTACTTGTTTGGTTTTCCGGTGTCAGAGGGCTACCAACTGATATTAATTGCTGCCATTACGGGCTTGGCAATTGTATCTGTTGTCAGTGGTTTAGATAAAGGAATACGTATGCTATCTGAGCTCAACATGCTGCTAGCGGTGGGCTTATTATTGTTTATTTTATTGGTCGGCCCTACGGTATTTTTGCTCCAAGCTATGCTGCAAAATACTGGCGCATATTTATCAGACCTAGTGCGTAATACCTTTAACTTATTTGCTTATGACAAGAAGGATTGGTTAGGCGGCTGGACCATATTTTACTGGGGCTGGTGGTTAGCATGGGCGCCGTTTGTAGGGGTATTTATCGCGCGTATATCAAAGGGCCGTACTATCCGCGAATTCCTAATTGGCGTGTTGTTGATCCCCTCAATGTTTACGCTAGCTTGGATGACCATTTTCGGTAACAGTGCAATCGAGTTAGTGCTCAATCAAGGCAGCACCGAGCTGGCCAAGCTGGCCACAGACAATACACCTGTTGCACTGTTTCTCTTTCTTGAACACTTTCCTTGGTCTGATGTGATATCCGGCGTAGCAGTGCTGATGATTGTGGTCTTTTTCGTGACCTCATGTGATTCCGGGGCGATGGTGGTCGATATGTTGTGCTCGAACGGCCAAAACGACACCCCAGTGTGGCAACGCATTTACTGGGCGGGAGGCGTTGGGTTAGTAGCGGCTATTTTGTCGATGGCTGGCGGCCTAAGTGCCTTGCAAACCATGACGATTGCCAGTGCATTACCGTTTGCGGTGATATTAATCATTGCTATGTACGGCCTAATTAAAGCCTTGCGGGTAGAAGAGTTTAAGCGTGCCAGCATGACTTTGCATGCCCCTTCTGGGCAAATTAACGCGGGCAATGACAGCTGGAAAGAGCGTTTGCAAACCATTGTCGACTTCCCAAATAAAGCGGCAGTAGAACGATTTGTGGAGCAGACGGTCAAGCAAGCATTTGATTCGGTGGCCAAAGAGTTAACTCTTAAACATATCGAAGCAGAGATCAGCCACAGCGGCGAAGCGGTAACATTAACCGTTAAGCATGGCGAAGACGCAGAGTTTATTTATGCCGTATACCCGACTATTCACCACATGCCAGAGTACAGCCAGTCAAGTGAGTCGCAATCAGAAGACTCAGTTGATGAGAACACCTACTACCGCGCCGATGTGCATTTGAGTGAAGGTGGGCAAAATTACGACATCATGGGCTGGTCAAAGGTAGCGGTTATCAACGATATTATCGATCAGTATCACCGCCATCTACACTTTTTGCACTTAGCGGGATAGGCCGTTTGCACCCAAGGGCTTCTTTAAGTCTTTGTGACTTAAAAACAGTATTGTGATTTTAAAAAAACCGACTTTTAGTCGGTTTTTTTGAGCCTCTTTGGGACCACATAAATCGTTTTAGTGAGATTGTTAAATTAATAGTGATTTTTAAGATTTTGGCGCTATACAAGATTGCCTTTGGGTGATTGAGCAACTGATCATGATTTTTTGCGAGTGCCTGTTTTTGTCATTTATGTTTTCTAGTAATAGCTTGGCGGCTTCTTTGCCTATGATATAGGGCTCTTGCTTGATAACGGTCACAGGGACTTTAAAGAATTCAGCCATGGGGATATCGTCGAACCCTATTAAGGATACGTCATGGGGAATGGCTATGTTTTCTTGATTTAAATGCGTTAATAGTTCCGTTGTGATGGCCAAGTGTTGGGTGAAAAATGCGGTGGGCGCGGTATCTGATTCAAGCACGCTTTTTGGAGAGTGCTCAAAACCTGTTTCTCTTTGCCAATACTGGATTAACCCGGGATTATTAGGAATACCGTATTTTTCAAGCGCTGCAGCATAGCCCGCGTAGCGCTCATTTCTGGATTTCACATTTTTAAAATCTTGGGTCATAAAGCAAATGCGCTGATGGCCCAGTTTAATTAGGTATTCGGTGGCATCAAAGGCAGCTTGGCGATAATCAGACAAGATCAGGTTTTTCTCACTGCCATCGTGCTCTAACTGAAAATGTACGATAGGCATGCCCTTGTCTATATATTCAGAAATTAATTTATTATTTTGCCCCGACGAGGCAATAATGATCCCATCAACTCGCATCTGGTATAGCGCTTCGAGTGATTTGGCTTCGGTTTCTGGGTCAAAATCTGTATTGTAAATTAACGCGTTGTAATCACACCCTTTACAAAAGTCATCTACCCCTCGAATCGTTCTACTGGTATCAAAGCCGGTAATGTCACGCACAATCACCCCAATAGTTTTGGTTTTGTCAGCTTTCAAGTTTCTGGCAATGGGATTGGGCACGTAGTCCAATTCTTTGATTGCGGCGCGAATGCGTATTTGGGTTTCCTTCGACATATAGTCAAATCGGCCATTAAGGTATTGAGATACGGTACTTTTTGAGACTGAAGCAAGTTGTGCAACGTCGATAAGTTTTACTTTTGCCATTGTTTGTTTATTCAACACATGAGGTAGAGGTTGGTATGTTGACATATTGCGGGATTATGCTAATTTGTTCAACTAAACCGGTTTAGTAGGTGTTTAGTTGAACACTTAGGCTCATTTTTGCTACACACAAAGCGCATCAGTAATGCTGTGAGTAGCAAATTGTTACCAGCTTATATAAAGATGACGATAAGAGGATGTCAGTTGAAAATTACCCAAGTGAAGGTATTTGTTTGCAGCCCAGGCCGGAATTTTGTCACCGTTAAAGTGATGACCGACGAAGGGATATTCGGCTTAGGCGACGCAACGCTGAACGGCCGTGAAATGGCGGTTGTAGCTTATCTTGAAGAGCATGTAGCCCCTTGTTTGATTGGGCGAAATGCGCATGATATTGAGGATATTTGGCAGTACCTTTACAAGGGGGTTTACTGGCGCAAGGGCGCCGTGAACATGGCAGCCATCGCTGCAATTGATATGGCCCTATGGGATATCAAAGGCAAAGCCGCGAATATGCCTGTTTATCAACTACTTGGTGGCAGGAGCCGGCGAGGTGTGACGTTGTACGCCCATGCCAGTGGTGAAACGATTGACGATACCTTAGACAAAACCGCAGAGCATATTGCCCAGGGTTTCAAGGCTGTACGCTTGCAGTGTGCAGTACCAGGGTTGAATGTGACCTACGGCGTACTTGGTGATAAGGCTGATTACTTTGAGCTACAAGGCAGCAGGCCGTTACCTCCAGAAGAAGATTGGTCAACGCAAAAGTACTTCAACATGGTAGTGGATTTGTTTAAACAGGCGAGAGAGCGTTTTGGTAACGACGTGCATTTACTGCATGATGTACACAGTCGCTTGACGCCTATTGAGTCTGCGCGTTTAGGCAAATTACTCGAACCTTACAATTTACTATTCTTGGAAGATGCGTCGATCGCTGAAAACCAAGACAGCTACAAAATTATACGCCAACACACGACAACGCCATTGGCGATTGGTGAAACCTATAACACCATTTGGGACTGCAAAGATCTGATTCAAAATCAGCTTATTGACTATATTCGTGTAGCAGCTACCCATGCTGGTGGTATTACTCCTCTTAAGCGTATTGCCGATTTTGCCAGTATTTATAATGTCAAAACCGCGCCTCACGGAGCACCTGATCTTTCCCCTGTGTGCTTTGCTGCACACATGCATTTAAATTTGTGGGCACCTAATTTCGGTATCCAAGAGTTTGTTGGTTTTGGGAATGAGCATTCCAAGCGTATTTTTAAACACACCGTAGAAGTGAAAGACGGTTTGGCAAACGTTAGCGAGGCCCCTGGCCTTGGGATAGAGTTTGACGAAGAAGCCGCGAAAGAATACCCCTATAAACGTTCATATTTACCGGTCAGCAGGTTGGAAGACGGCACCGTATGGAATTGGTAATACAGTATTTTTAATTATGAATTTAGTCTTTGATAAGTAGAGATAAATAGCATGAGTAAAAGCATAAAAGTTTTAATACAAGGTACAGGTTTCGCTGGGCAGGGCCACGCAGATGCGTTTAGGTCGGTCGGTGCTGAGGTGGTAGGTATTGTCGGCAGAACGCAAAGTGTTGTCGAACAAGTCGCCAAGGACATGAATATTCCTTTTGCTGGCACAAACTGGCAGAAAGCACTGGTTGAATGCAAGCCTGACGTAGTCTCGATTGCCACGCCTGGCGGTGCCCACGAGGAGGCAATTACCCAAGCGATTGAGTTTGGATGCCACGTGTTTAGCGATAAGCCTTTGACCGCTACTGGCGAGTCCGCTAGAAAGCTACATGAATTAGCCCTCAAGAAGAATGTTAAAACAGCCTTCGCTGCCAGCTTTAGGTATATGCCTGATGTGATTTACGCTAAACGAATTGTAGCAGCGGGTGCTATAGGCGAGCCTTTAGAGGTGGAATGTATATCGCACTTTAATTTAGAGCGAGATATTCCCTTTGGTTGGTCACATCGTAAAGAAGACGGCGGTGGGCGTCTAAACAATAACTTCACCCATAAACTTTCGATTGTCACTTCGATCATCGGCGAAAAAATCTTGTCGGTGATGGGCGAAGTGCGTGACGACCTGGGGCGAGCACCTATCGTTGATGGGGTTCACAATTTCAAGAAACGTCGTGACTTTATTCCTGACGATTTGAACGATCCATCTTTAAAATGGGGTGAATCAAATGTGGAATGGTCATATACGGTGTTGGCGAAACTCGAAAGTGCAATGGCCGAGAAGCCGGTATCAGTGTTATTCAAGCACGGTGGTTTACATCCGCGTTTCAATGAAGATCATATTGTTATTTATGGCAGCAAGGGCGCTATTTACATTAAAGGTCATTATGGCAGCGGCCCTTTGTATTTTTACGACTGCAATAACCATTGGACGCGGTTGCCGTTGCCAGATGATATCGTCGAAAACACGCCACAGGGCGAGGGTGATACAGAGCGGAACTGGCGCTACCTTATTCGAGAGTTGGTTAAAGATATTCGTGGAGAAAAAGTACTTCCATATCAGACCTTTAAAGAAGGGGCGCAGTATCAACAACTGATTGATATTATTCGTAAAAATGATAATTGGGTTGACGTTAGTCATCTTCAATAAAAAGGCCTTTTCATGTTCTATGAATACTTGGTTATCGCGGGCTACTTTTTACTGATCCTAGGCATTGGTTTTGCCTTTAAAAATATGGCGAAAAACTCCACCAGTGATTACTTTCGTGGTGGCGGTCGCATGCTCTGGTGGATGGTTGGTTCGACGGCGTTTATGGCGCAATTTTCAGCCTGGACGTTTACTGGGGCGGCTGGCAAGGCCTTCACTGATGGCTTTGCGATTAGCTTGGTCTTTTTCGCTAATACGTTCGCTTATTTTTGTGGCTGGGCTTACTTTTCGGCGCGCTTCCGCCAAATGCGGGTTGATACCCCAACAGAAGGCATTAAGCGGCGTTTCGGTAGCCAAAACGAGCAGTTCTTTTCCTGGGCATTAATCGTTTTTAGCTTTATTAACGCAGGCGTGTGGCTAAATGCATTAGGTGTATTCGCCAGTGCCGTTTTCGAGGCAGACATTACTTTAACCATAATCGTGACCGGACTAACCGTGGTGTTTGTTTCTGTGCTGTCGGGGGCGTGGGGGGTTGTGGCATCTGACTTTGTGCAAACCCTTATTGTTGCGGTTATCTCGGTGGCGTGTGCCATTGTTGCCCTTGTGATGGTGGGCGGCCCAGTCGAGCTTGTGGAAAACTTTCCGACCGATTTTGTGATGGGCCCTGATATGAACTACGGCGTGATTTTAGTCGGAACCTTCATCTTCTTTTTAGCCAAGCAAATGATCACCATAATGAATATGCATGACGCGTTTCGCTTCTTAAACGCCAAAGATTCTGATAACGCTCGTAAAGCCGCATTGTTGGCTATGGTGCTAATGGGAATTGGCAGCATAGTGTGGTTCATACCGCCTTGGGCGTCAGCGATTTTGTACCCAGATGCGGCGGCGTCTTACCCGGAATTAGGCAACAAAGCGGCCGATGCGGTGTATTTGGTCTTCACACGTAATGCCATGCCGATTGGTACGGTAGGCCTATTACTCGCTGGGTTATTCGCTGCCACCATGTCATCAATGGACTCAGCTCTTAATAAAAATGCCGGTATTTTCGTGCGCAGTATTTATCAGCCCTTTTTGCTTAAAAAGAAAAAGAACGTGGGTGACAAACAACTGCTGACAGTCAGTCGTTGGGTGAGCTTTATCAGCGGTATTCTGGTCATCGTGGTGGCATTGTTCTTTAAGTCATTGAAAGAACTAAGCCTGTTTGAGCTGATGATGAGCGTGTCGGTGATGGTACAAGTGCCTTTACTTATTCCATTGATCTTTGGTTTGTTTATAAAGAAGACGCCGAACTGGGCACCTTGGGTGACGGTGATAATCGGAATGCTTGTGTCTTATTTAACGGCCAACGTATTCACCCCACAAGTATTTGCCAACTGGATAGGCTTAGAGCAAGCCTTTACGCGTAGGGAATCAATCGACGTTAACTTGATGATCACCATTGCCGCGCACTTAGTGATCACCGCTGGGTTCTTTTGTGCAACTTCGCTCTTCTACCAAGAGGAGCGAGACGAGCACAAAGAAGGAACAGATCGCTTCTTTACCGACCTAGAGACCCCTGTCATTGCAGACTTCGAACAAGACGAATATGACAAACAGCAACGCCACAAATTGGGCTCCATGGTGATGTATATGGGGGGCGGTATGGTAGTAATGATGTTGATACCCAACCCAATGTGGGGGCGCATGGTATTCGGCTTGTGTGCGATAACCATTTTAGTGATGGGCTATTTATTAAGAAATAGCGCTAAGCCAAAGCGAGTTTCACTTCAAGTAGAAAAAGGGTAACCAATGTTCAGCTTAACAACAAAACATCTCGCGTCCTTGCTGATCATAGCAAGTGTTGTAACAAGCATTGGCTGCAACACGCGCGGTGATAGCAGTACAAAAGCTGCTCAGGAAGCAATAGAAACCAGCCCAACTTCGGTTACCCTTACTCATGGGGTTGATGAGTCAGCGGGCGAGCTGTCAGCGTACATAGTGGAAATAGCCAACGCGACTTTTTATCTCGAAAAGCAAGGCGGCGGGCTATCGAGCTTGCTTGACGCTGACGGAATTGATTGGATAGGGTTTAATAATGCGAAAGGTTCCGGTTGGAAGGGCGAATATCGGGGTTTTCCAAATGCCGTACATAAACAAGATGGTAGTTATTTTCACGCCATGAACGCAGGTACAGACCCCTCTACCTCAAAAGTAACCATTGAAACCCCTAAGCACGTTCAAATTGTTTTCACCTCAGGAAACGGTAAGTGGCAAGCCCAGTGGGACTTTTACCCTAAAAGGTGCGATTTCACCATGACACAAGTGAGCGCAGGTTATCACTACTGGGTTCAGTACGAAGGGGTACCCGGCGGGCTGATGGATGAAAGTGACTTTTGGTATAACTCAGCAGATAACCAGCCACACCCGATCAATGAATCATTCAAGGGTGATTTACCCAGCCCTGAGTGGTTCGCTTTTGGGGATGAAAAATCACCTCGAATGTTCTATTTATTGCACCACGAAGACGATGCGTTTCTTAATAGCAATGAGCAAGAAAGTAAGCAGTTTGTAGATAAACAACAAGAAGATAGTCACCCCGATGATTACGTCAGTCGACCCTACATGACAGTGCTCGGCTTCGGTCGCAGCAATAAAGAAAAATTCTTGAATACCCCGCAGCGCTTTTCAATTGGGTTTGTTGAATCGACGCGTTACGCGGCTGTAGATAAAGCCGTTAAAAATCTAATCGCTAAGTAAACCAAGGGCGTCAGAACTGATTTGATAACGCAAAATACAGTGTTAAAAATATACCGTGTTTTGACTATTGTATTTATTTTTAAGCGAGCTATCATCGAGCACATACTTCGAGGAAATCATGTTTAAGAATAGCAACATCAACTTCATAAAGAGTAACCTACTCACCTTACCAAATTAAGCCGAGCGTAGTCCTTACGCTCGGCAGCTATCCCCTTTTTGTTCATTTTTAAGTAATCAGTTCGGTTGGAGAATTAGCCGTGCTTATGCGTATTTTTAGATTGTTTAAAACCTTACTTTGTCCACCTGACTTTATGCTGCAAGACGCAGGCTATCGGATTTTATTAAATCCTATGGCGCTGTCTTCGCTGTTAAATCGCTTGGCGTTTTGTGACGGAGAAGGCGCATGTCATCGAGATTGCGTGCGTATTGGTAGCACAGTTGTATTACGAAACATGCTCAATAATGAACCGTTAACGGTCCGAATTGTGTTGGCCGAAAGACCCCAACCGGCGCAAGGTGTCGTGTCCGTTACTTCGATGATCGGTGCGTCGCTATTGGGTCTTCGTTGTGGGGACATGGTGACGTTAAAGAGGCCGTGTGGTGAGCTCAAATGGGAGCTTATGGTGGTAAATCAAAGCGCGACTGAGATAGAAAATTCTTTGTTGTTGCGTCATGCAAATGTGGAGGGTAGTCCCTTGGAGTGATTAATCTTTTAAAGGCTAATAATACACGTAAATGTATTGAAATTTTTAGAGGAAATAAGCTCATGAAAATAGAAAAAGATAAGAAGAAAGCGCAAAGAAAAACAAAAATAGCCAGTCAACCTAAGGGACTCAATTGAGCCCCTTTTTTTAGTTAATACGAAGAAAAGAGATTATGGAAAAACAACCAGACATTATTATTTCTACTGCTGATTTAGCAGAACTTGAATACCAACTTGAGCGCTCTAAATTACCCGTTGATGCTATCCGGGCGATCGAAAATGAGTTAGACCGAGCAACCATAGTGGCGTGCAAAGACCTACCAGAAAATGTGGTCGCAATTGGTAGCCAGGTCACGTTTAAGATTTTAGATAGTCAAAAAGTATTCACCAAAACCTTATGCTTACCCCATGACAGCGTAAAGTTCGAAGACAGCATTTCAGTCTTCGCGCCAATAGGCTCGGCCTTAATAGGACTGAGTACAGGCCAATGTATTAAATGGCAAACCCAGCGCGGCCAGCAGTCTGTGGAAATTATCAAGGTAGAAAGTAGAAAGCTCTAGAAAGCTCAACCGGCACAATCAAAGCAAAATAAAGAGGGTAATGAATGACATATATTCAACAAACGATAACGGATTTGAAGCTTAGTAGTCCGGCGCAGTCTGAGTTTTATCAGGCAGTTGAAGAGGTGTTGCACTCGCTCGAACCAGTGCTAGAAAAGAACCATCACTATCAACAGCAAGCCATTATCCAGCGCATAGTTGAGCCTGAGCGACAAATTATGTTCCGCGTACCCTGGGTGGATGATAATGGCGATATTCAAGTCAACAAAGGCTATCGGGTTGAATTTAATTCAGCGTTAGGCCCGTACAAGGGTGGTTTACGTTTTCACCCAACAGTAAACGCAGGCATTATAAAATTTCTTGGCTTCGAGCAAATATTTAAAAATGCGTTAACGGGATTACCTATCGGTGGCGCTAAAGGCGGGGCTAATTTTGATCCCAAGGGACGCTCTGACGCCGAGATCATGCGCTTTTGCCAGTCTTTTATGAGTGAGCTTTATCGCCACATAGGGCCCGCCTGTGATGTTCCTGCCGGGGATATAGGAGTGGGTGCGAGAGAAATTGGCTATCTGTTTGGACAATACAAACGCTTAACAGGTCGCTACGAGGGCGTAATGACCGGCAAAAGTCTGTTGTGGGGCGGCTCGTTAGTACGAAAAGAGGCGACTGGCTATGGCGCCGTATATTTTGCTGATTATATGCTTGAGGAGCGCGGCGATAATTTGCAAGGCAAACGTTGTGTAGTTTCAGGGGCGGGCAACGTAGCTATTTATGCTATGGAAAAACTGTATCAACTAGGTGCTACACCGATAAGTTGTAGTGACTCTTCGGGTACGCTTTTTCATGACAGCGGAATAGATCTAAAATTAATTAAACGACTGAAAGAAAGCCATCGCTGCAACTTGCTAGAGTACCTTAAAACCTATCCTGAGGCTGAACATACAGCCGTTGCTGATTATCCCGCAAGCGGCCACGCAGTGTGGCGCTATCAAGCTGATGCAGCCTTTCCTTGTGCTACGCAAAATGAACTGACGCTCCAAGATGCTCAAGCGTTATTAGAAAACGGCTGTCAACTGGTCAGCGAAGGAGCAAATATGCCCTCGACCAACGATGCTGTTGATATATTTTTAAATGCTGGCATTGCCTATGGCCCAAGTAAGGCCGCGAATGCTGGAGGCGTAGCAACCAGTCAGTTAGAAATGGCGCAAAACGCAAGTATGCAAACCTGGACCTTTGAGCAGGTGGATCAAAGACTCAAACAGATCATGAAAAATATATTTATCGCGGCGAGTGAAACGGCCAAAGAATTTGGTGAAGACGGAAATCTAGTATTAGGCGCTAATATTGCAGGATTTCGTCGTGTGGCTGATGCGATGATCGAGCAAGGAGTCGTTTAAAAGGGAATGCCCAAAAATAGTTGACAATATCAACTACACCTTTATCATCCATGTTTCAGATTTCAATTCTGGATCTGGTTGATTGTGAGTAAACACTATGCATAAAACCTTGAAGAAAATTTTGCTTGTGGCCGCTATGGTCACGCTCGTTGGCGGCACGTTTACTGGCATTATGACGTATTCAAACATTGGCTTTAGTGACGCTTTTGCAAGCCAGTGGGCATTCTCGTTTATCCAGGCGGTGTGCGTGATTTTCCCTATGGGTGTGGCGGTGATGTGGGTGATGCACCAAGTCATTGAAGGCTTGTTTGACGGTTTATCGAGCTTATACAAAAATCTGATTTTTGGTTTCGGTATGGCACTTAGCATGGAAGCCATCATGGCGCTGAGTACAACGTATCGCAATATCGGCTTGGGCGACTGGCAACAATTTAGCCAAGCCTTTCTCGCTAGTTACTTGATGGTCCTGCCCGTTGCCTTGGTACTCTCCCCCATAATGACGTTGTTAATAAAGCCCAAGATGGAAGCGTTTTTAGCCAGCTAATGATGCTGCGACCTGCTCTGACTTTGACCGAATAGCCGATTATCCCGCATTCGCTCTAAGCGTCTGCTGAATAAATGGATGGTCTAAGACGGCGTTTATTTTGAGGATTGCGAGCTCTTCACGAAACACATTAATACGTGTGGTGAGGGCTTTTAATTCCGCTTGAAATGCATCGGCTTCTCGGTTGTTGAGCATAAAAAAATCGCTTGAACCAAATTCAAACTGTCGCTGCTCTTGTTCAAACAGCTTGCGTGATAATACGACTTGCTTGGCTTGCATATCATGCAAGCGCTTGGCATAGGACAGATTCACCAGACGTTCTTGTAGTTTTGCATCAATTGATTGACGTAATGCGTTTGTTTTTGATTCCAGCGCGTAGATTTCATACTGAGTTCTGCTCTTTTTGGCTTTGGCTTGCGTGCGGTCAAAAGGAACTGAAAAATACAGGCCTATCTTGGCCTCAGTGTCTTGCAAAGACGTGGGGCCTGAGCCTATATCTCGCGCGACCTTGGCTTCGATATCGAGCTTGGGTAAAAGTGCGACTTCCGCTAAGCGCATTTTTTGTTTTAAATCCTGCATTTCGAGCGCTTTGGCTGCCAAAGCAGGGTGGCTAGCAACTCTTCGTGTTTGTACTGCTGCGTTAAATGAAGCAGGCCAGGTAATTTCTGCCGCGCTTTTCGGTTGCGTTGCTTGTACTTTAGCTGAGTGATCATTGTGCATGTAATAACGTAATTTTTGCATGTTGGCTTGCACTTTCCGCTCAGCTGAAAGTAGAGATGATTGGCGCTCTAGTAATCTGGTTTCAAATTCCAACAGTTCTATCTCTGCCACGTCGCCTTCGGCTACTCGTTTTTTGATCCCTTCTTGGCGATTAATGCTAACGGTAACTAACTGTTCTATTTTGTTGAAGTAACTCACGGCCTCGACCCAATCCAAGTAGGCCAATATGGCCGAGTAATAAAACTCGCTTTGGGCCAGTTTAGATTCTTGGCCCCACTTTTTGTATTTGAGGCGCGCACTGGCCATGGCCGTACGATTCTTATCAGTTTCGCGGCCTTGCAACAGTGACAACTTAACGCCCATCGAGGCTTCGCCGCCAGAAAGAGTGGCGTATTCTTGCTCGTACACGGGGAAATCACCATCTGAAATGCGGTACTCAGTGAAAACTTCCGCATTGTATGCTTCAAGAGGTTTTAAGTATTTTTGCGAGGCTTGTAGGCCATCATAATAGCCGGCTACACGGGAAAAACTATTGTGCTCTAACTTTGCATCATACGCACCATCAGCGTACTGAATGTCAGCACCGTATTGCCCTGTGGTGGCATCGATTGCGAGGATTTCTGGATGGTTATTGGCCACAGACGACAAGTATTGCTGCAAGGTAAATGCAGCTAATGGCGCAGCAAAGCTAAGTAAAACTAAAACACTTATCACAGAAACATACATCAGGTTGAGCTCTCGCTCGTCTCTTGGGAACGCACGGGAGGGAAGTTGTTTAATTGTCGCCATAACTCGTACCCTAACCTAACTTCTTCTAAGAGGATCCACGCCCTTACGCGGCTGCCTAAACGTGCGCTTTCGTGTTCTGGCCAAGCCACGGTTGTATTTACAGGGGCAATCCATACAGTGAACATACCGAATTGATCTGCCACTGGTTCAACGAACGACACCACACCCTCAAACGTGCCTACTGACAAGCCAGGCCAGCCACTAAATTGGAAAGTTGGCCAACCTTCAAACTGGATACGTACTTTTTTGCCTTTGGTGGCTAATGCTGCGTCCAGACCATTAATTTTGATACTAATCTGGCGCTCAACATTCGCGGGAACAAACCAGCCTAAAATGCTGCCGGCAGTCACATAAGTTGCACTGCCGCCAGATTGAAGCCTGACAATCGTGCCGTCCATTGGTGCATACTTGGTGCGCGTTTCTTGACGGGCCAATGTCATCTTAAGGGTATCAAGGTCTTCTTCTGTTTTTGATGCTTCGGCCTTTAGCTTTTCAAGCGCAATTTCGACAGCTTCAACTTCTTTTTGCGACACTAGCCCTTCTTTGAGTAACTTTTTTTGTCTTGATAAGTTACTTAGGGCATTTTGCACGGATAATTTGTTTGATACGTAGCGCTGATTTGCGGCTACTTGTTGCGAGCGCAGCTTTTCTAAACGGTCAGAATCCACATCTACTAAAGTGACGATAGGTTCGCCTTTTTTAACGTTGTCGCCTTCTCTAACGTGCCAGGTTTCAATTTGCCCATTGAGCAGAGCAGATATGGGCTGAATACGGTACAGAGGGTCAGGGGAATTTACTGAGCCCGTACCGTAGGCGGTTTGCACCCAAGGTATAAAGGTAAGCAATAATACCGCTGCGATGACTAAGGTTACGATTAGCCAGATAATTGTTGTATGGGTTTTAGGTACTTTTAAGCTGTTCAGCGTTTTCATGGCCCCCATGAAATCAGTATGGGCGTTACTCATGTTCTGCCTCCTGACTCATATTTACATTGGGCTGGGGCTCTTTTTTTTTGCTTTCTAGCTCAATAATGCCATTAAAAAATGCTGGTGTCGGTGCATTCGAAAAATACAATACGGTTAGATCTGTTCTTTCTATCACGCCTAAAATACGCTCTCGTCTGATGGTCGGGATTGCATCGAAATGCTGGTTGATCACCAGCACTTTTGGCTTAGAAAGCATCACCACGACTAACTTTAGCAAGATGAATTCAAGGGGTTGCAAAGGTGTACCCACTGAGGAAATCGGCGTTTTTAGTTTTAACGGTAAGGAATTAACTACATCCGTTAAGCCTACCTTTTCAATAATATTATTAATTTCACTCGTGGACACACCGGGAACACACATATGTATATATTCTTCGATCGTGCATTCGATAATCAACGAACGGTCTAAAACAAATACGGCTTGGCGTAAATCGTAGGTGTCGTAATCAGATAAATCGCTATTATCAAGATTTATCCACCCAGAAGAGGGGTCTTCATACCGTTTGAGTAAATTAACGATGGTACGTTGGGTCCAATTGGTCTGAGTCGAAACGAAGTACTTGTCCCCTTGGACTATTTTTTTGTCGATAAGGCATGATTCGTTTTTACGTTTAATAATGACTTTATTGAATTCTAGAGTGCCGCCAGCTGGCGCAGGCTTAGATGTTTGCTCTAACACCTCTTGGGGGATGTTAATTGCACCACCAATTTTGTCTGCGGTGCCATATAACTCGTAATATAGTTTTAGGTAATGACTAAAACGAGACAAGCCGACAAATACCGCAGCCATGATGAGTTCTGCTGCTACTAATTGGCCGATTGATAATTGCCCACTGATTACTAGCCACCCACCTAAACCAAGTAAGGCTGAGCTTGCTAACGCATATAGCACCAAAAACATGACCACCTGCTTGAAGGTGAACGTAAAGTGACGAGAATGATTGTCGACGTATTCAGACACATAACGCTCGGTTTTCTTGCCTGCATAATCGAACTGAGAAGAGGATTTTAAGAAGTCGTTAGCCGATGCCAAGTTGCTCAGCCATTTTGCAGTAGAGTACTTTGATTCGGATAAACGCACAGCTGTTATTTTGGCTTGGGTCGACCAAAGCCGCCAAATGATATACATGATCAGAATCACGCATAGGTTAAATGCGAGCAAAAAAGGATGATAAAAAGACACGAGAGTAAAACCGACAATCATCTGCAGTATCAATGCGATACCGTCAACCATTAAGCTAGGAACATTCTTTTGCAACGTCATGATATCGAAATAACGATGAGTGATCGACGTGTTTTGGCTGCCTTCAAAATAGCTGTGAGGGGCTAAGATTGTACGCATACTCAACTCGGCTACAAGGCGCGCATAAATGCGCCTTTCGTAATATTCCATGACTCGCATGCGCAAGGCAGCAAAGCAGCCTGAAAGCAGTAAGGTACTGAACAGCACAATCGCAAGCGTGGCGACCGCGCGTGTTGAAGCGATATTGGCGATGGTATTGATTAAGGTTTGAACTGCAATCGGCACCGCTAACGTCAACAGACCAATAACAACGCTATAGGCGATGACGACAGCAAAAAACGAACGTTCTGGTTTTAATAGCGCAAACAAGGTTTGGCGTAAGTTAACTAGGTCAATATTTTTGGAGGACATTTTGGGCTCGTCTTTTATGGCGTCAATACACGGTCAATTTCAATGTTGTTAACTTTATAAAAACTGAGCTATCACAGGAAAACTCTACAGTGAAAGGTAACTTGTACCAAATTCACGCTAGATAGCTTACTGATTTATTCGCAAAATTAAAATGGATTATCGCTGCTGAGCATATAAAACTGATTGATATCTAACGCGCTTTTACGTGAAGGAGAGCAATTTGGCTCATTTTAAATATACAAATTATATCGCGGGCACTGTACGTTATTTCCAACCTTGGTGCCATTGGCTGGTGTTTTTTAATTCCTGCCAATCTATAAAAATAGCGCGTTTCGTCATCACAGCCTCAATGCAGCAGATTAACACTGCACCTTCTTCATCGAACTCCATTTCAGAAACAATGAAGTGCTTTTCTTTGTTCTGGGGCCTTACCGCTGTCCATTTACTGTTGAGTAACTTTTTAGGATTAATTTGATGCATCCACGGCCCTTTAACTAATTATCTAATTAAGCAATGAGCGACGATGCTAATAATTCATCAATTTCTGCTTTGAGCTCTTTATCTTCGATTTTATTGGCACTGATTTTCGCTGCCTGTAGGTTCTTAATAGCCTCCCCGGTGCGATTCAACTCTATTTGCAGTTTAGCCATCGAATAACCGATGGACGACATATGGTCCTTTGAGTTGATCGCTGTCGCCTTGTCTAACGCTTTTTGGTAAATAAGCACAGCATCACTAAGGTCTTCGGTGAAATCGGCTAGTGTTTCCCACTGTTCGGGATGATCTTTGTTGGAATTTTGATGCTCAAGGCAAAGTGCTTTCAACTCATCGTACAGACGATCAAACGCCTTCTGATCGTTCTTGTTAGCAGCCGCCATCAGCTTTTCAGATAGGCCATAAACCGCTTTGTATATTTTGGTGTTAATCATCACGCAACCCTTTTAAGCATCATCAAGCAACGAAAAAATCTTCGAAACTCATTTTATGCCAGCAAAGATAACATGAAACATGGAATTCATATTGAGATTAGTAAGCTCTGAAATGCAAATATCATTTGCACTTCACAGAGAATTATTGGACGCCTAGGGTTATTAAAGCTGCCCCTTTGTTTGCTGGCGGCGCGTTTCGAAGCATCAACACTACACCGCGGTTTGGCGCTCGAAGCTCAGCGATAGGTTCGCCAAAGTAATCTCGCTCTATCCCTAGTAGCGCCCCTTTCTCTACGAATTCACCGATTTTGCATTTAGACTCAAAAAAACCTTCAACTGGGGTTTCTACTCCGATTAACTGTTTGTAAATTGTTTGTCCTTTATAACAGGTAAGGAGCTGCGAGTTCGTCGCCATGGGTTCTAGCAGAAAGGGATAACACAATGGAGAACGGTGGACGGGGTTGCAACGCTAGCGAAGAGTAGACACTGCTTACCTTGAGGAATGCTGTTACCTGCCAGTTCGAAGAGCGAGCGGTATTTGTTCGAGAAGCGAAATGTAATGGATGCGTTCGATACAATCCTAGTTGTAACTGCAGTCTAAGGGCGAGCGAAGCTCATAGATATCTAAAATACAGACCGACCAGGCTGCGCTTGATGCTCGCAGCCCAAAAAGTTAACGAAAACTACATTTGCACGTTAGCGCTTTGCAAGTATTGCATATTACTTAGTTGTAGCAATGACAGACCACGTGTTGCTTGTTCGGCAGCCATTTTACTCCAACCTGAATCAGCATGTTTGCGCGCTATAGCAAAATAATAAGCGGCGCGTTGAACACGCAATTTGGTATTACGGTCTGACAAGTCATATTGCATGCCGGTCAATTTTGCCTCTAACTGTTGTAGCTCAACAGGCATTACCGACATTGCTGCGGTATTTGAGGTGGAAACACTCTCGTCAGCCTGCGCATTCAATAAAAAGCCACCAGCGGCTAAAGTGATTACTGTGGTCAATGACAATAAGGTTTTCATGGTTTCTCTCTTTAAAATTAATGGTTAAACAAGACCTTAGGCCTTGCGCTAAAACAGTATTTGCAATATCGATACCTTTTAAGCCAGAAAGCTATATAAGGAGCTCACCAATTAAAAATCTGTTTTGAATCATAAAGATAAAGAAAAATAAACGACTGCTTCACTGCTTATCCCACCTATTATTAATCATCAACAGGCCTGTATCTTCCTGAAAAATTGAGAGTTTTTTACACATGTCAGATAAAAACTACTGACGATGTAATTGAATGCTTTCTATGCCTTAACGCTACATAAAACAAGCACCCGTCTCTAAGGCGCAAAAAGTAACACAACCCCAAATGGTTAACGATTAGACAATGTATGTAGAAACCACAGAAAAATGCCGATCACCTGCCATAGATCAGGTATACGGTGTAATTAAGAGGGCATGATTTTTAGCAGATTGAAAAGCCCTTGGCGCTGCGCACCATCCTTCGGGTGTGCGAAATGACTCCAAAAAATTTCAGCTGTTGAAGAAAAACGTTTTCGAGTTCGTGCAGCATACGCCTTGAGAGCGGAATAAAATAAGCTTAGGGGTCATCATAAGTGTTAGACGCGGAGCGACGCAAGGGCACGAGGCTAATGCTCCAGTTCCTAGGCACCTGTGTGTGCAGCAGCCCATAGATAACTCAGAGTGCATGCTGTAGTGGCGGCGAGCCCATACACATGAAAATCTCGTTAAAATACCCTCGACTAACCTACTAACTCAATCCCTAATGCTCCCAATAATCCCAACGCCTCAATGCGGGAGAAACGAGCCTTATCTACACGATTTTGTCTCACGTCGATTTGATAGCCTTGGGCTTGAGTGAAATCAGCTGAAGTTAAAGTCGTATTGTAAAAGCGGCTTTGATTTAACTCACTGCCTATAAAACGCGCTTTAACCAAACTGGATTCAGTAAAGTCGACGTCATGCACTTTGCAATTAAGGAGCTGTATTGCGCCCAGGGCTAATCCAAAAAAAGAACCTGAATTGAGTATGCAGTCTTTAAATTTTGGTGGTTTTCCCAAATGAGTAGCCCAATCTGCTTGCGTCCAGTCAACACCTAACAATTTACAGCGAATAAAAATGGCACTGTGAAACTGGCTATTGTTTAAGATCAGAAGCGACAAATCACAGTCAATAAATTCACATTCATCAAATATACAAAAGCGCCATTTCCCTTCGCTCATATCAAGCTTTTCGAACCTGCACTGTTCGAATCTCAGGCTTTCCCAATAGGATTCACTGGCTAAGGGGTGCTGATAATCGATGTCGTCATCGTAATATTCGGTTTCCAATAGATTATCCACTTCGGTTAGCTACACCTATTAATCGAGACCTTGAGAGACAGGCCGCTGCTCGTTAAATTGCTGCGTACTGAGCAATTGGAAAAACTCGTCGATGTCATGGCCAGTATCGACACTACCTGCGAACCAAGGATGAAGCTTTAATAATATGTTGATGTGATTAATACCTTCACCGTACAACCGTGTTTGCACTGGCTGCTGTGCTTGTCGTAGGGCTTGTGCTAACTGTTGTTGATTGAATTCACCCACGGCCGAGTCACCCCGTGCATGTAACAGCAACATGGGTGGCTCGTTGCCATCAACGTGGCTGGTGGCTTTCATTGTGTGAAAATTATCTTCACCGAAGGTGGCGATATATTCAGGTGAATCTGGGGTGAACGCGTAAGGCCCAGCTATGCCTGCAAAGCCGCTGATATCCCCAACCGACATGCCGACGTCAGCCAAATAGTGTTTGTCCGTCATTAGTAGCGCGCCGGTATGCGCGCCCGCTGAATGCCCTGCGAGATAGATTTGTTGTGGGTTACCGTTGTAACGGGAGATATTTTCTTTTACCCAAACAAGTGTCTTTGCACCATCTTCTATAAACTGGGGAAAGCGACCTTCAGGGTATTTTACATAGTCAGGAATAACCACAGTGTAACCACGTGAGACAAACGCATGAGCAACGAAATAATACATGGACTTGTCACCCCAATTCCAACCTCCACCGTGAATAAATACGATAACCGGCGCCACTGGGTGAGAGTTGTCGCTGGGGTACACATCTAAGGTTTGCCAAGACTCATCGCCAAAGGCGATATCATAATTGACTGTGATGGGGTCAATCAGTTTAAGTGTATTGTTAAAAATAGCTAAGCCTGTGCTTCGACTGTCTTGTAATAAACACGCCCCAAGCCACACGAGCAATCCCACAACGACCAGTAGTATCCCCACGAATATTTTTTGCATTTTATTATTATTTTTTAGGTTTAACCTACCTCGAGTATAAAGACAATTACGCTGCTGGAAAGCGCAAAAATGCATACATGATCGAAAAAGCCCCCTAGGGCTGCGAGTCACTAGGGGGCGTAAAAAATACTTTTAGCCTGAAGGTGTGTATGGATAAACACCTGACATTATGCCATCAGCTTACTTTAATATTTCAACCAATTCGCTCAAGTCTTTCACGATATAATCTGGCTTTTGCGCCAACGGATAAAGCGCTTTTCCTGGGCGCGCTACAAACGCAGCTTGTAACCCTGCAGCCTTTGCACCGGCTATATCCCACCCGTGGGCAGCGACCATTAAGGCTTCTTCAGGTTTAACGTTTAATTGCTCAAGCGCCCATGCATATGAACGCAAATCAGGTTTGTAGACTTTAATGTCTTCAATGCTCATGCGCTTATCGAAGTAATCCGTTAAGCCAGCATTTTTAAACTGAGTCTCCACACCTTTGTTAGATGAATTGGTCAAACTAACAATTTTGAATCCTTGCGCTTTAAGAGCGGTCAAACCTGCCTTAACATCAGGATGAGCAGGTAAAGATAATAGTGGTGTTTTAATCGCCGTTACCGCTTGCTCTTCGGTAATATTGATATTGTTGTTCTGCGCCACCATCATTAACGCCGCTACGCCAATTTTACCGAAATCTTGGTAGTCCCCTGTCACTGTAGTCACGAGTGAATGATGCAACATAGTTGAAAACCACAAGGTCGTTAGTTCTTCTTGACCATCCAAAGCCTTACCAATTGAGGTGCGCATGGTTTCTAAATCGAGAAGGGTTTCGTTTACATCGAAAATAATAACTTTAGGTTTGGGGGCTGCATGAGCCATAAAATTCGCTCCTAATAATGAAAAGAAAAGAAAGGTTAGCGTGATCAACCGCGTTCGTTTTGCTAAGTGCATAAATAGGTACTCTGGTTAGTTATCAAGTGTAGTTAAAATTTTTACGACCTCAGACGGCTCAGATCGCTTAGTGTAATCCTCAGATACGAACGCATATACAATTTGACCACTTTGGTTGATGACATACGTTGCAGGCATAGGCAGATTGAAGGTGTTGTCACCGTTAAAAGCAGGAAGATCCACGCCAGACTGGTCATAAATAGGGCGTAAGCGCTCATCGAGGCTAAATACCAAGCCATAGTCATTCGTCACATTGTTGCCCACATCTGACAATACAGCGTAAGACAGCTCGTTTTTATCTTTGGTGGTGAGTGAGTTATCTGGGGTTTCAGGCGATACCGCCACCAGCTGCGCGCCTAAATCTTCGATGCGTTCCAGCACTTCTTCAAACGCTCGAAGCTCGTAGTTGCAATAAGGACACCAACCACCGCGATAGAAATTTAACACCACCGGCCCATGGGCTAGCATTTCAGCTAACGTGACGAGCTCGCCATGCACATTTGGTAAACTAAAATCAGGCGCGTAATCCCCCACTTGCAAGGCATCAGAAGAAATACCCGTCGCCATCAAGTCACTAGTAGCTAAGGCCATGACGTTCAAGACGTCTTTGGGCGCTGTGGCATTCTTCTGTTTTTCGTATTCGGCTATTTGTGCCTGTAACGACATGATTGTCTCCTGCTTAAATTACAATGTTCATTGTGTATGGGTAAGATATGGGGTTAGACAAATTAAAACCTAGCAGGTAAAACCGAAAGCATGGTTTAATATTTTCGAATTATCAAACATCGGCCCTCTTAATGTACACAATCAATGAGTTAGAAACCTTTATCGCCATAGTGGAAAACAAAGGTGTGGTTTCTGCGGCCAGCGCTTTGAACATATCCCCGGCCACAGTCAGCCATAGACTGTCTAAACTTGAACGCATTCTGGGCACTGTTTTAGTATTTAGAGATAGCCGGAATGTGCGCCCATCGGCCGAGGGGGAAGAGTTTTATCAACGTGTGGGAGATATTTTAGCTGCCTTGTATGATGCCGAGTTTGCCATTGGCGCCAGAGACAATGCGATTAGCGGGCGATTGCGGGTGACACTGCCACCTTGGATATTTTCGATTTATATTCTGCCTAACCTAGTCACATTTGAGCAGCAATACCCTGACGTTATTTTAGATTTTCTGGTGACTGATCAGTTCGTTAATGTAGTGGACGACGCCCAAGATGTCGCTATTCGGGTGGGTACCCTTGCAAACTCAGGATTACTGGCGCGCAAAATAGTGAATAACAAGCGGATCTTATGTGCTTCGCCCCATTACCTAGCACAACACCCACCTATTATCGACGTACAAGCACTCACCGAGCACCGTTTTGTCGCCCTGCCATGGCAAAAACAGCTTAAACTCTTACATAATGATGGCAGCGTATTTGCCTTGAATACCAAAACTCGGTTTACCATTTCTAATTCTGACAACATGACCCAAGCCCTGCGTGCGGGTCACGGCATTGGTATAAAATCGGAAATTGCGATTAAGCGCTGCATCGAATCGGGGGAATTAGTTGAAGTATTGCCCAACGTACTTGCTTCGCCAGAAGCTCCAGTGTGGTTTTTACGCCCGCAAAATAGTTTAGCAACCCGTAAAGCCGAAGCCTTCTTCGAATTTGTAAAGCAGGCTTTCAGCTACTGTTAGACCCGCAATATGTCCTGAAATACCCATAGTACGGTGAAAAACAGACAAAAAAATACCAAGGAAACAATCCTTGGTATTTTGAATTTACCTGTTTTTAATAAAGCAGACTATAAACCTTACGGCGATATTGAGATTTAAGAGGCTCACCATCTGGCAGAGCGTTGATCATATCTAGCATCAACTTTTTAGCATCTTCAAAGTTCAAATCTTTCAATAAAACAGAATGCATCAAGCCTAATGCTTCTTCGATTTGATTAGCTTGACGCAATTGCACTGCCAATTTCACTTTTAAATCTAGGTTGTCTGGGTCACTTTCCAGTGCTTGCTGTAAAGCAATAATTTCGGGAGACTCAGCTGCTTGCTCGGCCAATTCAATTTTACCCAAAATAGCGCGGTAATATCCGTCTTGATCCACCAAGCCAATGGTCGCTAATATTTCTTTAGCTTGATTCACCTGCCCTACTTCTACTTGGCAATCCGCCAAGAGCAACTTGATATCAGCTCGGTTAGGGTCTAAATCGAACGCCTGCTTCACAAGGGTGAACGCTTCTTGGTAATTAGCTTGCTCTGCCATGGCAGTGGCTTGGGCAAATAACTCGTCTTGAGGCTTAGGTAAGTGTTTATCTAACATGGCTTGAACATTCGCTTCACTTTCAACACCGGCAAAGCCATCAACAGGTTGTCCATCTTTAATCAACATAACCGTAGGCAGGTTTTGCACGCCAAATTGCGCAGTAATATCTGGCTGTGCCTGACAATCCACTCGAGCATGTAATAAATTTTCACCTTGTTTGCTCGCAATCGCTTGCAATACTGGCGCTAGTTGCTCACTAGGCTCATAACCTTGAGCCCAAAATTCAACCATAACCAATTTGGTGGCTGATTCTTGCAAGATGACTTGCTGAAAATTCTCAATGGTAATGTCTACGCTATTTTGCATGTTAAATCTCTTATGCTAATGATGAACAAATGGTGGGGTCGTTTACGCCAAACTCAAGTCGTTTTCTACCTTTGAAAAGGCAAGACTGTCGCCTATTAGACAATCTCACCAATATTGCCCGTGCTAACGTCTAGTTTATTAGAACATATAATGAAGGGGAAACCCCGTGCCACAGAAATACCAAAGCTTTGCTGATTTTTATCCTTATTACCTAAGTGAACATCAAGACACTGTTTGCCGACGGTTACACTTTGTGGGTTCTAGTCTGATTATCTTCACCATTATATACGCAGTGTTGACTGCTCAATTTGCCCTGCTGTGGCTTATTCCTGTATTAGGTTATGGTTTCGCTTGGGTTGGGCATTTCTTCTACGAACACAATAAGCCCGCCACGTTTACCTACCCTTTTTATAGTTTCCTAGGGGACTGGGTGATGTTCAAAGACATGCTCACGGGAAAAATTAAATTTTAATTTGTTTTCGACCTTCTCTCAATCTTACCTTGCTCTTGCCATCACAACCTCTTAACCCCAGTAATGGTAGGGTTTCTGTGTAACATCCCTGCCAGTTCGGCTACATTTAATTTACACAGCTGCTCAGATATCACTCAGCATAAAGTGAGGACATGGGAAATTTGCCATGTTCTATAAGTGTCAAGCCCAAAACGTTAAAAAAACTGACAATTTGTTCAAAATATAGCCTTTTCAAGTCTGTAAAAAAACCGTAAACTTGCCGCCCTTTTTTGCAAACCGGACAGTTTTTGCGCGATTTCGCGTTTTGAATTATGCAGATTGGTCCTTACAAGCTTGAAAACAATTTGATTCTGGCGCCTATGGCAGGTGTGACAGATAGGCCTTTCCGGCAATTATGCAAACGCATGGGTGCAGGCTTGGTGGTATCTGAAATGCTGTCGTCTAATCCTGATGTATGGCGGTCAAGTAAATCCAAGCAACGTATGGATCATGTAGGTGAAAAAGGGATCCGCGCAGTTCAGATTGCTGGCGCTGATCCATTATTAATGGCTCAAGCGGCACAGTTTAACGTGGACAACGGTGCCCAAATTGTTGATATCAACATGGGGTGTCCGGCTAAGAAAGTAAATAAGAAGTTGGCAGGCTCTGCACTATTGCAAGATCCACAATTGGTTGAGCGAATAGTTCAATCAGTGGTCGAAGCGGTGCAGGTTCCGGTAACGTTAAAAATACGCACAGGTTGGAATACGGACAATCGCAACGGGGTGCAAATTGCAAAGATCGCCGAACAAAACGGCATTCAATCTTTAGCAGTTCATGGTCGCACCCGGGCCTGTATGTACAAAGGTAACGCTGAGTACGACACCATTAAAGCCATTAAACAGGCCGTGTCGATACCCGTCGTTGCCAACGGTGATATTACCTGCGTGCACAGTGCAAAACACGTGTTGGAATACACCAATGCAGATGCGTTGATGATAGGCCGAGGTGCCCAAGGTAACCCTTGGATATTTCGCCAAATTCAACACTTTCTGCAAACTGGCGAAATACTGCCCTCACCCCCATTAAGTGAAGTGCGCAATGTATTAATGGCGCACGTAGCCAATGTTCACCAATTTTACGGTGAATTTAAGGGAGCGCGGATAGCCCGCAAACATGTGGGTTGGTATTTAGTGGAACATGACCGTGAGCGGCAGTTCCGAGCTAGGTTCAATGCGATTGATGATGCTGCAGAGCAACTCGATTCATTGGCACATTATTTTGACCACTTGGCAGGCGAACCTACGACTCACCTCGTATCACCTGCTGCCTAACGATGACTAACTAAAGAGCAAGATTGTATATGTTCGAGCAAAATGTAACTTCTCCTTTTACCACTACGGTAACGACTCCTTCACAAACACAGGCACAGAAGCCTTTACGTGACTCTGTAAAACAAGCAGTGAATAAGTACCTTAAGCAACTAGACAACACAGATATCGAAAATTTGTATGAACTAGTAATGGCCGAAGTTGAAGCGCCAATGTTAGAAGAAATCATGACTTTCACTCGCGGAAACCAAACCCGCGCGTCAATCATGTTAGGCATCAACCGTGGCACGCTACGCAAGAAGCTTAAACAGTACGGCATGAACTAAGCAAAAAAATGAAAGAGCACCCTAGGGTGCTCTTTTTGTATGCGCTATACTTCGCGCCCCTGGCATCATTGTTAATCCTTTTTAGAAGATAAACACACTATGACGACTCAAAAACCTATTCGCCGCGCTTTATTAAGCGTTTCTGACAAAACTGGCATTGTAGAATTTGCCACTTTCTTAGCCGAGCAAGGCGTTGAGCTTTTATCGACCGGCGGTACAGCCAAATTATTAGCAGACAACGGGCTAACCGTTATCGAAGCGTCTGCTTATACTGGTCACCCTGAAATCATGGACGGCCGTGTAAAAACCCTGCATCCAAAAATTCACGGCGGCATTCTTGCGCGTCGCGGCCAAGATGAAGCAGTGATGGCTGAAAACAACATTAACCCAATCGATTTAGTCGTGGTGAACCTTTATCCTTTTGCCGCCACCGTTGCCAATGATGATTGCAGCCTTGAAGATGCGATTGAAAACATTGATATCGGCGGCCCAACTATGGTGCGCGCTGCAGCCAAAAACCATAATGATGTGACTATCGTAGTCAACGCCAAAGACTACGCCCGTGTTACCGAGCAGATGCAAGCCAATAATGGCTCAGTAACAGCCAATACACGTTTCGATTTAGCTATCGCTGCATTTGAACACACAGCTGAATACGACGGCATGATCGCCAATTATTTCGGCGCCATGATTGAGTCCGATGCGCACAGCGATAGCTGCGCTGACGATTGCGGCCATGTACACAGTGCATTCCCCCGTACATTCAATGTGCAAATGAGCAAAAAACAAGATTTACGCTACGGTGAAAACAGCCATCAAGATGCTGCATTTTACGTAGAAAACAACATTCAAGAGGCCTCGGTTGCCACCGCTACTCAGTTACAAGGCAAAGAGCTGTCGTTTAACAACATCGCCGACACCGACTCTGCATTAGAGTGCGTGAAGGAGTTTGCAGAGCCTGCGTGCGTTATCGTTAAGCATGCTAACCCCTGCGGAGTAGCGTTAGGTGACAACATACTTGAAGCTTACAACCGCGCTTACCAAACAGACCCAACCTCAGCATTCGGCGGGATCATTGCCTTTAACCGTGAATTAGATGGCCCAACAGCGCAAGCGATTGTAGACCGCCAGTTCGTAGAAGTGATCATTGCCCCTAGCGTTAGCGATGAAGCTGTCGCGATTGTTGCCGCGAAAAAGAACCTTCGCTTACTAGCGTGCGGCGATTGGCAAGGCCAGTTAACTGACGGCTACGACTTTAAACGTGTAAACGGCGGTTTATTGGTTCAGGAACGTGACTTTGGCATGGTTGACATGGAAGACTTAACCGTTGTCACTAAAGTGCAACCGACTGAGCAACAGCTGAAAGACTTAATGTTTACCTGGAAAGTCGCTAAGTACGTTAAATCTAACGCCATTGTATATTGCAAAAACAGCATGACAATCGGTGTCGGCGCAGGCCAAATGAGCCGTGTTTACTCAGCCAAAATCGCGGGTATTAAAGCAGCTGATGAAGGTTTACAAGTAGAAGGTTCTGTAATGGCCTCTGATGCGTTCTTCCCGTTCCGTGACGGTATTGATGCCGCTGCCGCAGCTGGGATCAGCGCGATCATACAGCCCGGGGGTTCTATGCGTGATAATGAAGTTATCGCCGCAGCGGATGAACATGGTATCGCCATGGTATTCACTGGTATGCGTCACTTCCGCCATTAATTATCTGCATTAATCGCAAGCGAAGCGCGTTGTTTCATCCATCGCTCTTCGCTGATTTGAGCAGATTTACGACATAGGTTTAAGCTACTTGATATTTAGTGTTGCGTAAAAAAACGCTACACTAGGTCCGTTTAAAGACTCATTACAGGATTTGCTCATGTTTAAGCGCGCTACGCAGTTAGTTTGTTCTATTACGTTATTAGCTTCTTCTTTTGCTCAAGCCGATGCCCTTATCGATGCTTTAGCCGATGAGGGGCGCCCTACCGAACAACGTTTACGTGACGAATACCGTCATCCGCAGCAAACTCTTCGCTTCTTTGAAGTTCAGGAAGACATGGCAGTAGCCGAGATTTCGCCTGGCGGTGGTTGGTACAGTAATATTCTTGCTCCGCTATTAAAGGAAAAGGGCCAGTTTTACGCTGCGCACTTTTATGTTGATGAGAACACCAACGAGTTTTATAAAAAATCTCGTGAACAATTTGAGCAGAAAATCACTGCATTAAAAAGCTATCAAAACGTTAAGGTCACTACCTTTCACCCAATGAAAGCCACTGATTTTGCGCCAGCTGAATCCCTTGACCGCGTGCTCACCTTCCGCAACATCCATAACTGGTACATGCAAGACGGTGATGAAGGTGTAGAGAACGCCTTTAAAGCTTTTTACAAAGCATTAAAGGTCGGCGGTGTGCTCGGGGTGGTTGAGCATAGCTTACGCGAATCACAAAGCAGCGCGTTGCAGCAAAGCTCTGGTTACATGAAGCAGTCATATGTTATCGCTCTTGCTGAAAAAGCTGGATTTACCCTAGCAGGTAAAAGTGAAATCAACGCCAATAAATTAGATAGCGGCGAGCACGAAAAAGGCGTGTGGACCTTACCCCCAAGCTTACGCTTAGGCGAGAAGGACGAAGGTAAGTACCTGAAGATTGGCGAGAGCAATCGTATGACCTTAAAGTTCGTAAAATAAACCTGTATCAGGCTAGCGATTAGCCATTCAAAACGCCGCCTTATTGAGCGGCGTTTTAATAAATAGCCCTCTTTGTTAACCCATTTTTTAAAGCGAATCTCATGAAAGTATTGATAATTGGCGGCGGTGGTCGCGAGCATGCTCTAGCTTACAAAGCAGCACAATCAAACGGTGTAAGCCAAGTTTATGTTGCCCCTGGTAATGCAGGAACGGCCCTTGAGCCAAAACTCGAGAATGTTGCCATCGGCGTTGAAGATATCAGCGCGCTGGTCACTTTTGCTAAACAAAATGCGATTACTTTGACCATAGTGGGCCCAGAAGTACCCCTTGTATTAGGCGTGGTAGATGCATTTCAAGCCGAAGGTTTAGCGATTTTCGGCCCAAGTAAAGCCGCTGCACAGCTTGAAGGTTCAAAGGCATTCACTAAAGATTTTTTAGCCCGTCATAAAATCCCTACAGCTGAATACCAAAATTTCACTGAGATTGAGCCAGCCTTAGCCTATTTGCAACAAACAGGCGCTCCTATCGTGATAAAAGCTGATGGCCTAGCCGCAGGCAAGGGTGTGATTGTCGCTATGACCCTAAATGAAGCCGAAGATGCGGTGCGCGATATGCTGGCGGGCAATGCTTTTGGCGAAGCAGGCAGTCGTGTTGTCATTGAAGAGTTCTTGGACGGTGAAGAAGCTAGCTTTATTGTCATGGTTGACGGCAAAAATGTATTACCTTTTGCCACCAGCCAAGATCACAAACGTGTTGGCAATGGCGACACAGGACCAAACACAGGTGGCATGGGCGCGTATTCACCTGCGCCCGTTGTGACTGATGAGATTCACCAGCGGGTCATGGATGAAGTGATCTACCCCACGGTACAAGGCATGGCAAGTGAAGGGAACGATTACCACGGCTTCTTGTATGCGGGCTTGATGATCATGGCCGATGGCACACCTAAGGTGATTGAATATAACTGCCGCTTTGGGGATCCTGAAACACAACCCATCATGATGCGCTTGCAGTCTGACCTTGTTGAGTTGGTTCAGCTTGCGGTTGACGGTAAGTTAGATCAAGCCACTGCCAAGTTTGACCCCAGAGCCGCTGTGGGCGTAGTACTCGCCGCAGGTGGTTATCCGCAAGCTTATAAAAAAGGCGATGTAATTTCAGGGTTAGGTCAAAATGAAAGCGACGTAGCTAAGGTTTTTCACGCTGGTACAAATGACGTCGACGGTAACGTAACAACCAACGGTGGGCGAGTATTGTGCGCAACAGCCTTAGGTGAAACAGTTACTGAGGCACAACAGCGTGCTTATGGGCTGGCCAAGAGCATAAGTTGGGATGGCATGTTCTATCGTGACGATATTGCCTATCGCGCCATTGCTCGTGAGAAGTAAAGGTTAGACGTTAGACGTTAGACGTTAAAATCTGAAAGCTAAAAATAGAAAGCGCCAAAACGGCGCTTTTTTATGCGCTTAAATGGGCTTTCTTATACCAACTCTATTAGATAATTAGCCACTCAGCGAAAATTGATTGGAATTGGTACTACTAACTCACAAGTCTGTTACGGCCTTGTTTCTTAGCTTGATAAAGACACCGATCGGCTTGCTCAACTAGAAATTCAGGGTGATTAAAGGTGTGGTCGTTAATGTCATGGTGCTTGAGTGTTGCCACTCCAACACTGACAGTGACTTTGCCATTAACGGTAGATGCCTGGTTCTTTATATCTAGGGCTTCAACGTTGTGTAATATCATTTCAGCTATTTTTTGCGCGCCAACTTTATCGGTGAAAGGTAACAGTACTAGAAACTCTTCGCCACCGTAACGTCCCATAGCATCGCTCTCACGCTGCAAACTCCCTTGAATGGTTGTGGCTACCTTCTTTAAGCACTCATCACCCGCTACATGGCCATAGGTATCATTAAATCCCTTGAAGAAATCAATATCAATCATTAGCACTGACAGCTCATGTTGCCCACGAATAGCCGCGTACCAAAAACGGTTGTAAGTTGTGTCGAGCTGCATGCGGTTAGGTACGCCAGTCAGACCGTCGGTACAGGAGATAAGCGCCAGCGTGCGAAGCTTAGCCGATACCTGCATATGATTTCGGATCTTGATGTTGAGCATAGCGATATCCGCTGGTAGCTCAACGTAGTCTAACGCACCCGCTTCTAGACCAGACAAAATCAAAGGTTCAGGCTTATCTCTACCATACAAGATGAGCGGAATGTCTATTGTTAAAGGGTGCTTCTTTAAACGCGTACAGATGAAAAGCCAGTCGCTGTCTCGGGGAGACACTCTGATCAAGACTAGGTCAATAGGTGCATTTAACGTTAACTTAAGGGCCTCTTCGTTATCGTCACACACGAGCAAATGAAATGATGTAGAAAATTGACAGGTGAGTGCTTCCAACATTTCGCCGGGTGAATCAACCACCAGCAACGTTTGCTTTAGAACATTTGCACTCTCTGGATTATGCATTTCGGCTCTGCGTTTTGATCAGCTAGGTGCTTAACTCGCATGTCGCCACAGCACCTAATCAATATGAAAGACGCCTCATTGTTCAATAATCAAACAGCAGTTTCAATACCTTCCTGCTGTTTTTGCATGAGTATTTTTCTTAGCAGTGCATTTTCCTCAACTAATCGTTCAACAAGCTCCAATTCATTGGGCTCTGGCTTGTCTACTTTGTCGAACCAGTTAAAGTATGCATTCTTGTTGTGCTTATCCATCATAATACCTCTTACTACATTTATAATTTTTGAGCATTGTCACGTAACGTTTTGCAACGCGTGCAATGGTTTATTCGCTAACTTTTAACTTGCTCACCACTTTTTCTACATCGATGGCCTTCTGGGCAATATCTACTGCTCGTTGCTTTTCAGCGTCGTTTTTTACTTGCCCTTGCAAGACGACCACTCCTTTAGTGCTGTTTACGTCGATTTCGGTACTGCTGATATCAGGTGCCGCCAGTAGACGGGTTTTCACCACAGTGGCCACTTTGTCATCAGTTAACTTAGTCTGAACCGAGCTGTCTTCATTTTCACCTGGGGAAAACACGGTAAGCATGTTCTCTACCCCAGTCACCCCGTCAACGCCAATCGCTAATTCTTGCGCCAGGGCCTTATCCAAATCTGTTTCCACCTTGCCTCGCAGGGTCACCAGGCCATTATCAACGTCTGTATCAATACCGGTTGCATCTAAGTTGCCATTTAGCAACAAGGTGGCTTCTACATAACCATCAATCCAACCATCAAGCGAACTGGCTTTCCAGTAGTTACCGGCCTGCGCGCCAACACTGACGGTACTTAACGCGGTAATCAGGGTTATGCCTTGTAATATCTTTTTCATCGCTGCCTCACACATTCGCATTAGACGTTCAAAACACAACTAATGCGATAATGATGCCAAGAATAAATCTCTGATTTGTTTATCAAAAACAATCTTTCTCGAGCTTTGACGCGGCTATAAGCTTCTCTTGGCAAGGCACTATCGGCCTGACGTCAGAGGTATAAATATCTCTCTTGTAAGTGATTACTTATGCAGCTTATGTTGTTTAAAAGCCAACACACTAAATAGCACGACAAACGCGACGCATAACAGAAAAATCACTTTTGCAATACTGGCTGCGACGCCAATCACTCCACCAAAACCAAAAACGGCCGCTATTACGCCAAGCACAAAAAATGTTAGGGCCCAAGTCAACATACACACTTCCTTTAAAACGGATAAACGAAGGAGTTAATGCTCCTTCGACAGAGTGCAGTAAGCGACATACGTGCCAACATCTGAACTTGTCCTTAAGCCCTGCCCTATGGTGCTCAACTATTCTTCGATACCCTTATCCTTGTAGGTTTTGCAGTGAGCTACGAAAAAATTACACATTGAATTCCTGCTCCGCCTTTGACTGTACTTTGACCTAAATCACAGTAGGAACAACGTCCCCAAACCAAGAAATGCGACAAAACCTACAATATCTGTGACCGTCGTTAAAATCACTGACCCCGATAACGCTGGGTCGATGTTAAACTTGTTTAACACCATAGGCACCACTACTCCAGCCGCTGCGGCGGCAACGATATTTAGTAAAATCGCTAAGCAGATCACCAATCCGAGCATTGCGTCTGAAAACCAAAAATAGGCGATACAACCAATCACCAATGCCCACACCACACCGTTTAAACCTCCAACACTCAACTCTTTCTTGAGCAAGGCTTTCACGTTAGAGCCAGTGACTTGCCCTAAAGCAAGGCCGCGTATCATCAAAGTCAGGGTTTGGCTGCCTGCTATGCCTCCCATGCTCGCCACAATGGGCATAAGAACCGCTAGCGCTACCACCTGTTGTAATGTTGCCTCAAACATCCCGATGAAACCTGAGGCTAAAAAGGCCGTCAGTAAGTTGATACCTAACCAAACCGCCCGGTTCTTTGCGCTCTTAGGGACCGACGAAAACAAATCTTCGTCTTCATCCATACCTGCAGTCGCCATAATTTGGCGCTCATAAAATTCATTCAGTAGTTCACTAGCTGTGGAGACGTCTAAACGACCCAGCACTTTGTTTTGTTCATCTACAACTGGCAATGAAGCAAAGCCTGAACGTTGAACCATCAAGGATGCCGTGGTTAGCTCGTCACTGGCGTTGATGGTATCGAATACCTCTTCTGATAAATCCACCAAGGGCACATGCTCGGGTAGTCCCATGACGTTGGTTAGCTTTACTGCTTCTGAAAATTGACCTGCACGGTTAACCAAGAAAATGGTGTCTGCATGGGTTGGCACATCTCGGCGAATCAAACGCAATGCATCGCGCACTTTGGCGTTTAAGGGCAACACAAGAGGGTCTTGGCTAAGCCAGTGGCCAATTTCATCATCACTAAATTGACTCGCGTCAGTGAAATACTGGCGCTGTTGCTTATCCATGGCATCCAGCGCTTTATCAACCAAAGCATTCGGTAATGAATCAGACAACTCCAGCAATTGCTCAGCGTCCACCTCAAAGAAAATCGCTTCCCATTCACTTATATCAGTGGCAGAAATTAACGTCTCGCGAGGATCCCCGCGCATAGCAACCAGCACATCTAGTCGACGTCGTTTGGGTATTCCTTCCCACACTTTTAGACGCTGTTCTAGGGGTAAGGACTCTAACAGTAATGCCACGTCATCGGTGTCTTGCGCCGCTACAAGTGCCACTACATTATCTTGTTCACCGCGCTCTGGAGCCGATACAACTTCTTCAATCAACTCGGGTAATAATTCAGCCATGGTGACTCCTATCCAAAATGGGCTAGATAATGATGATGTGAAAATACCAAGTATAAAAACAATAGATAACGACACACTTACCATCAGTAGACGTAACACTATCGAAAAAAGTCACATTTTTTATGACATAAGCCTGCGCCAGTTGGTTTGACTGACTCGTTACGTCGGTTATCGGTGGGTTAAATAAGTTACGCGTCACTGCAGTATAGTTATTGAGGTGAAAATGCTAGCCCGTTTCAAAACATTTTTATTTTTTTCAGTGACTTACTCAGGTTTTGGCTCTTCCTTGTCATCAAGAGTAAATTGATAATATAAGTTCAGCTCGCTGTTTAAACTGCTTACCGCTTCCAGATAAAGTTTTGGCAATAGCTGGTAACGCAAAGCAACTTCTGAAACAGAGTCAAACACACCTACACCGTAGCGAATTTGCACACCTGGCGCGATATAACCAGAAACCGAAAGCTTGGTTTCATCTCCCGTACCACTGGTATTCAAAGCGAGATCTTCTACACCCAGCTTGCGCCCGATATTGGTCACTTTGTTTTCACTTTTACCTAAACCAAATCCGATTAACGCGCTGGCCAGCGCCCCGTCGCTTGAGGATTCATCAGTACTATTGATTGCTGTGCCGCGCAACAGATACGAAAGCGCCTCTGGCTGCTCCATACTCGGATCTGAAAATACGCTGACTTGAGGCTCTGACGCGCTGCCTTGAATTCGCAAGCCTGCAATCACATCATCCGCGGTTTTGTTAGGATCTCGAATTGCTTCGACCGCAAGATATGGGCTATCTATCGGGCCGCTAAATTGAATTTCTCCTTCTCGTATCACCAAATCTTGGCCATAAGCTTGGTAGCGCCCATTGACCAGATTCAGCTCACCGTTAGCATTAAGGACTTCACCTGCTTGCGTTAATAACAATGCGCCTTCTAAGTCTGAGGTCAAACCAAATGCATCCACTTTGACGTCGTTATTCTTGTCTGGGTCAATATTGATCTGTAGAGATAAATCCAGTGGCAGATTGTTTTCTTTAACGACTTGCTCATGATTTACCAACACCACATCACTAGAAGGTGATAAAGCACTGGGTGGCAACTCCCTCACTTTAATACGGGCGTAGGGTAAAGTGACCTCCCCTTTAACCGATAACCCTGCTTCACCAAATTGCACATTGATGTCAGGCGATAACTTAGCCCTAACGATATTCTGATAGTCGATTTCCATTTCATTCCCCTTAACGTTCACTTTCGCGCTAGGGGTATCTTGCCAACTGAACTCGCCGTCTATTTGGCCCTCTCCGTTGCCTAGTTGGAATGGCCCGCTCAGCGTCGCCGCCTGCCCAGTGAACGTAATAACTTGCTCCACCTGGTTAATGCGCGATGGCAGCATTGAGCCTGCGACTGCACCTTCAACTAACGTCACCTCTCCTTTGATTAACGGCGCGGTTAAGTTGCCGCCGAGCTCAATTTGGCCATCGATACGCCCAGCGAGCTCAGTTAATTGCGGTAGAAATTGGGCAGCAGCACCAAGGGTAATATTGCTTAACGTTAGCTGGCCAGAAAGCGGCTTGTCTTGGTCATTTAATTGCAAGTTAACATTTGATTGCACCTCGCCTAATTGCTTACTTTGCAGTGTCAACTGCGTAACTACGTGCTGAGGTGGGCCGTTTTTACCTGCGGTTTTAGCACCCACTTCATCGATTATGGTGTTAACGCGCATGTTAAGCACATCTAACTCAAGGGGTATACTCGCCCCTTCTACCGTCCAAGTAGAAGGCGTTAGACTGATATTAGCTTCAATAATAGGCAGACTTTTTGTGTCCCATTCGCCTTTAGCCACTAAGTTTACTTTGGCGTTGGTATCTATCTTTTGCAGCTGCGCTAGATTAGCGCTTAGCAGTGGTGCCAAGGGTAAGTCGTCAATCGCTACATCAAACTGCGCCCCAGTTGCTGCGTATTCAGCAAGGTGAATACACACGTGTGCATCGTTATCAGATAAACAGAATGGCGCGATACGATATTCATCAGTCGACCAATTAGCCGATATGCTAGGTCCCTCTTCGTCTAACCCAAACTGGCCTGCATCTAAGGCAAAGGTAAGTACATCTAACGCGCCATCCCAATGACTATCTGACAGACTTCCGTGCAATTTAGTCACGACGTCCGCCATGTTACTGTTAAGCGATAAACTCAGTTGGTGGTCTTGTGCATCACCGTTCAAAGCCACATTTAAATTGGCTATTCTTTGCTGACTGATAACGCTATCGCTAAGTTGCAACTCAATGTTGGCCTGTTTCTGAGCATCCCAGATAACTTGCCCTTTGGTAGCGAGTTGTGCGATACGCATATCGGGTAAGTCGATGTTATCAGCAGAGCCATTAAAGTTGACTTCAGGGGCGGATATTGTGCCATCAATCTGTGCGTCAAGTTGTGCCCTGCCAGCAAATGAGGGATACAACTGGGATAAGTCTTGCGCGTCGACAGTCAATTGCGCCTGTACGTCTTCAAAGGCCTCTAATGAACCAACAACAATGATTTGATTGTCACCTGTTTTAACCAACAATTCAGGGATTTCGATACCTTCTTGTGAATCGAAGTTTGCTTCGCCAGAAGCACTTAACTGGTAATCTAGCCATTTGCCAGATGCAACGAGTTCACGCATCTGGGCCATTACGTTTTGGCCATCATATTGCCCGTTCAGGCTGAGCTTGCCTCGTATATTGGCGTCTAGTTCGGGCCAAAAGCGTTGAGGTTGAATATCAGTAAACTGAAGCTGACTTTGCCATTTTGCCAAGGTATCTAGGGCGATATTCCCTGACGCCTGTATTTGCCCCCCAAGGGTATCGATGGCCAATTGAGTAAGCTGCACTTGGCGATTATTGCCCGCAGCGTGCAGGGTCAAAGTCGATTGCGGGACTGAAGCACCTTTGAGGGCGGTATCTAAGGCCAATTTATACTGGTTTATGTCACCAGACAGAGTCAATTGGCCCTTTTCTATCAGTACCTGCGGTTGTTTTATCGGCCACTCGACTGGCTGCCAATTGACATCAAGAGCAACAGGTAATTGCTTTGACTGCAAATCAGCGCTGGCACTGGCCGTTAAATCAACTAAGCCGGTAGTACTGAGCCTAAGTTCGCTGCGCTGCAAATTCCCCTTTAGATTAAGCTTAGCGTCGATGGGGTATGGGCTATTGATGGCAGTATTGAACAACAGCGTTGCTTGGTGCTGCCATTGCTTACCCAAGGTAGCTGTTAGGTCTGCCTCCCCGAAGCTAGAGCTTAGCTGAAACTTTTTCACCGTGAGTAATTTAGGGGTAATATCAATGGTTGCTCGCAGCTTCGTGATATCAATCAGCGGCGCTTTACCTTGAGAAACCACTAGGTCGTCCAGCGCCAAATTATTCCCCCGCATAACGATTGGAAACACAATAGCCGGTAGTGATATCGGCGTGTATTGCCAATTGGCGATTGCTTGCAAATCTAACGGTTGATCAGCAGTAGATTTCGCTTCAGGGCTGGCCTCGGGTAACTCAACGCGAACACCATTAAGTGCCAAGTGGTCAATACGCAAAGTACGAAACATGCTGAGCTCACTGGACACAGACTGTATTGTTACTCCTACTGTATCAACCACATCGATGCGAATATTACGCACGTCTAAATTATCCACGGACACCGGCAATGGCAGCGTGATACGCCCTAACGGTTCAGTACTTTCTGGCTCAGGCGATTCGCTTGGTGTGACGTTAACGCCAATACTTTGCGCCCTTAGCTCAGATAGGCATGCTTGCATCGTAGCCACGCACGACCAATTAACATCGATGGCTAATTTTTTGATCTGTAAGCTTAAATCCGGCGTCGAGAAAGCTAATCTTTTGAGCGACAGCTCTGAAAGCAAACTGCCTGAATCGTAATCGATGTCCAACCCGTCTACACTGCTATCAGCAATGGACAGCACGCCTCTCGTGCCCCAAGGCGATGCGATCAACGCAATTAGCAAAACCAAAACGCAAAGGAATATGCCTAAATATTTCAATAGCCTCATAAAGCAGGCCCCATGGAAAAGTGAAAGCGCCATGTGGTTTCTTCCACACTGTTACCTCGAGCAAAATAAAAACGTATTGGTCCAACAGGTGAAACCCAGCTAGCGCCTAAGCCAACACCGGTGGCGAGATCTTTAAATGGTTTATCACTTGCATTACCCACATCCGTAAAAACAGCTAGGCGCCAATCGGTTGCCACCGGGTAGGAATACTCGATACTCGCCACACTCAAATATTGCCCGCCGGTTAATTCATCGTCTTCTTCTGGCGACAACGTATTTAGGGCAAATCCCCGTACGCTTTGATCTCCCCCTGCGAAATAGCGCAAACTCGATGGCACTTGAGAGAAATCATTGGTCGCAATAGCCCCTAACTCTGCCCGAGCGAATAAGCGATGTTTCCCATAGGAACGCAACCATTTAGATTGCAAACTAATACGCACCAAATCGATATCAGAGACCACCTCTTGGGTTGCGCCCTCTAAGGTATATTGCTGTTTATCCCCCCAATTGAGATCCAACCCACCCCGTGTTCTGCGCCGACTTACAGTGACACCGGGCAACAATAAAGTAGTGGTTTGTTCATCTTCAGTTCCTTGAGTGAACTTTTCTTGTTCTAAACGTAAGAAACCAATACGTTTCCAATCGTTATCAGGTTCGCCCCAATGGCGTTGAATAGCCAAGGTGATCGCTTCGCTTTGGGTGTCATTGTCATTTTCGGCTTTAAGACCCGCTTGATAACTCAAATAATTATTCAGTGGGTCTTCAAGCGGCACTTTGTACTTCAAACTGATGTTTTGCTCTGGACTTGAGATAAATGCGTCAGCTGACAAACTATGCCCCTTGCTGTTTACCCAGGGTCGCTGCCATTTAAATCGTAGGCTGGGGCCAGTATCCGTAGAAATACCTCCGCCTATGTTGAATGTGTCTCTGGGCTTAGCGCTGGCAATCAATTCAATGGGTACTTCATCGCCCTGTGCTTTGCTGACCAGTGGACGCGCCACAACTTGTTGAAAATAGCCTGTAAGTTTTAAATTTTGGTTAAACTCCGCTAGCTTATCTGCGTGGTAAGGCTCACCTTCTTTAAAGGTAGAGACTTCTTGGATAAGGACTTGCGCTTTGTCGTCTTCTGGAATGAGCAGCTTTCCGAAGGCATAACGCTTACCAGCAGCGAAGACTAAGTGAATACTGGCTGAGTAAGTATCAAAGTCGATACGAATTTCTTGGGTGGTAAATTTCGCATCAAAATAGCCGCGCACTTGAGCAGTAGACAGCAGCTTGCTTTTTAGGCTTTCATACTGACTTTGCTCTAAGAAAGTACCTTCTTTTAGCTGGGCTTTATCAATAACACTTTGCAATACCGTGTCTGGCTTTTCCGCTCCAACTAGCTCTATTTGACGCTGACTGATTTTCACTCGCGTACCAGCTCGCACTGAGAGGTACAACTCGCTGCACTCTTGGTCTTTTGATATACGTATACTTAAGGTTTCAAGCTGATAATAGCCAATTGCTTGAGCCGCTTTGGTTACCGCTTCTTTGATAGTTTGGCGATAGTTTGGCGTAAGCTCACACCCTACAGGGGCACCAATGATGCCGATATGTGTCTCAATATTCTCTTCTAAACGACTATCATCTGCCCCTTCAATATCAACTGACATCGCAAAAACGTGAGGGGCAACAAGCACGAGAAGTGCGATCAACCGAGAAAAAAATAATTGAACAGTCCGTAAAGTGAGCACTGTAACCTCTGTAATTAGATAGCGAGAAGAGCGATGTGATCCCACTTTACCTATCGGCTATGAAAACAATCGATGACTAAGCAAGTTTTATGACAAAAGTAAGCGCGAGACGTCATCTCTTTATTACTTGGCACTATCATCGATATTATTTTTCTCATCAAGTTCATTCTGAAATGATAAAACATTGCCGCTGCGCCTAGCGGCAAACCACATTGTCATAAAATCTTTAATCAGTTTTTGTTCTATTTCTATGGCGCGTTCAGTTGGGCAAAAAATCGCGACTGTCACAACTGAGTCGCCTACATCCGAAGTAGAAACGTTAATATGAGGATCAGGACCAGCAATTTTTACATCGAGGCGTCTCTCAATCGTTTGACTGTACCGGTAGGCAACCTCTTTAAAATCCGCACAATACAACTCAGCTTTTGCCTGTAGCTGATCAATAAACAAATAGGGATTAACGCTCTGGTCCCGTGTGATATTAAAATGGTGCGTCGCGTAACGCTTTAAAAAATTCAGGTTTTTTATCGTGTTCGTGATCATCGCATTGTTAGGAATAAACAATGTTTTACCTGTGTATTCATACTTATGAATGTCTACCTCTAATAGCGTACTTTTCATCCAGTCAGTTTCAGATACCTCACCAACGATTTCCCCTACTTGCACCCAATCACCAATACGAAAAGGACGGGTAGAGGCCAAATAGAAAAAACCAATTACACATTGAATAAACTCGCGAGTAGCAAGAACAATAGCCACCGCAAATGCAGCAATAGAAAGTGCGAAGTTTTGTAACTCCCCTGCCCACAGACTTAGTAGCAAAAACAACATTACAAAATTGATAAAATTCTTGATGTTATTGACCAAATCTCGCTTGTCTTTCCCTTTGCTGATGGCACGATTTCGCACGGTTTTCACCAAAGCGTATTTTACGCCTAAAATGAAGAATGCCAGCAGGATAGTTAACACAACCTTGTTACTGAAAAGGGCATTAAGGAAAAGTGAGAGGTGCTCTAGAACGGGTGGAAAATCTATACTCATTTACGGCTTCATACTTGTTGGCTATTCGAATGGACTGATCGAGTATCAATTTAAGCTAAGGTATCACTGTGTGAAAACGTGTTAAAAACAGGCACGCCAAGCTAGGTGTTGATATATGACCTATTTTAGCATGCTTAACGGTGGCAAATGAGTTAGAAGTAGGATTATTTTTTACGTATTTGCTGCGTTTTCTTTTCAGGTCTATCGGTAAACTTACCCACTGTCTTCCACTTCGCTCTGGGGTTGATAATACTAGGGCGAGTTAGAATTAGGTTGTTTGGATAAACGATAATTTCTCGGTCTTCGGTGATGAGCTTAGTATTGAATAAGTTGATCTCAGTGATAAAGCCTTCCACATAGTTATCAGCATCCAATACACGAATAAAATTACCTCGGCGAAATGACGTTTGAAATAACAGCAGAAAGTAAGCTGTTATGTTACTCAGCAATGACCAACTCGCGAAGAATGCCACACCTGTTAGAGTAATAAGCGAGGTCGATATCACTAATAACCCACTGAAATCGATCCCCCACGCTATTAATATTACCGCTAAGGTTAATATGCCAACGACCAAGCGAATAATATGGTAAGCCCTCAGCACTTCAGGTGACTTTAAATTACTTTCATCTATTTTCTTTTCTATCTTAGGCAAGGTCCATTTAGTGACTAACACATACACAAGTAGCATTACCAGAGTCCAAATAAGACTACCCATATAGAGCTGAGCCCAATCTAAAATTTTATCAGCCCACTGTGTTTTTAACATTTATAACGATTCCGATGATATGCCGCTGAAAGATTTACAACGCGCCTAATAGCTCAATAGTTGACTGGCAATTTAATGTAAATGCCTATGTTAGTCGATAAAAAGAATATCCAAAGCATCAGTTGATTTTGATTAAGCCTGTCTCATCATCACGTTTAGTGCTTTTAAGTTATAAAAACCTACCTAGTTGACGAATTTTATGCAAATTTACGATCCAAAGTGCTTTTTAAAGATGCATGTGTAATATTAAATTGTGCAAAAAATGATGCTAAATAATAAGCCAGATAATAGGATTCAAGTTCTTATGAGAAAGGGATGTAAGATTAACACCAACCAATCACGCTGGATGGACAAATTCTCCCTGCTCGTGTTTTCATTGGTTAGTTATGCAGCCAGCGCAACACAAGAAATACAGTTTAAAATCGTTGATCAAATCGGCAATCCTATTGCTAATGCCGTTGTGAGTGCAAGCGGGGAACCCACCGATGATATCGCCAACATCCCAGTAATGGATCAAATCAATTCGCAGTTTTCTCCTCATGTTTTGGTTGTACAAAAAAACCAGTCGGTACGCTTTCCGAACAGTGATGACATACGTCACCATATTTACAGTTTTTCTCAGCCTAAGCCTTTTGAGATACGACTTTATAAAGGCGAAGACTCCACTCCTATTAGATTTGACAAGTCTGGCGTCGTGGTATTGGGCTGCAATATTCACGACCAGATGCTTGGCTACATTTATATAGCTGAAAATGAAATTACCGCCGTCACAGACCAAAATGGCCTTGCAAGGCTGCGCACACAAGCAACTGAGTTTACTTTTTGGCATGCTAATTTGTCTGCCAGTAATTCAGAGCGCGTGACGAAGTCATTCGCCCGAGAACATACTCGGGCTAATGAAAAGACTAAGAGTACAATCAATAGAGTAAGTGAACTGAAAACAGTGACCTTGGCGCTTTTAGAGAAAAATAAAACAGAAGTTAAACGCCGCAAGTTTTCGCGTAAATTTTCCTCTAGGGAGCAGTAATTGGCCACTAGAAAGCTAAACCAAAGCATTTTCCGTCTTGTTGTAGGTTTGGTTGTACTCACCGTCACCATGATACTCATCAATGTGTGGACCTCGACGAGCAAGCACGCCCAAAATCAATTAAACAGTGATCTTGAAGTCGCTCAAAACGTTTTTGAGCAAGTATTAGAGAGTCGGGAGAACGTGCTTTACAACTCAGCAAGTGTATTGACTGCTGATTTTGGCTTCAAACAAGCCGTTGCTTCAGGCGATATTCCTACGATCAACAGCGCGTTGTACAACCATGGCGGGCGGATCACAGCCGATTTGATGGCGCTAGTGTCTCTGGGCGGCAGCAACATCACTAGCGTTCCGGATATTTTGCCAACAGAAACGCCCTTTCCTTATTCAAAAATAATACAAAATGCCCTGCTAAATGGTGGTGCAGCGTCGTTGCTAGTTATCGATAAAAAGTTGTACCAAGTAATGATGCTGACTATCGATGCGCCGACCCCTATTGCCGTCGCCGTCATTGGATTTGAGATAGATCATGGATGGGCTCAACAGCTCAAAGATGTCACTCAGTTGGATACCACCATACAAGTGCAAGCCGATGGAGCAAATAACCTCACAATCAGTACCTTGCCTAGTGAAATTTTAGAGGTCGCGTTATCAGAGCAAGGGCAAACGTTGTCTTGGCTTTCACTGACCCTATTCAATGATGCTCCTTTTGTATCTCGGCAGTTTTTGTTGGCGGACGAAGGGAATTTAAAAGTGATTATTACACTGTCGAATGATGTTCATCGTCTATTTGCAGATTTTAACGCTCTGCAGCTGAATATCTTGTTCATAGCGTTACTAGCAATTATTTTGGCATTGTGTTTTGCAGCGTTATTCTCCCGAAAAGTTGCTAAACCACTAGTTGCGCTTGCGGATATTGCCCAGCGCATTTCCACCGGTGACTACAATAAGACGATCGTTGCCCATTCTAACTCTACCGAAGTAAAAAACTTAGCCCAAGCGTTGGAATCGATGCAATCTAACATTCGCAAACGTGAGGAAAAAATAAGCTATCAGGCACAGCACGACATACTGACCGGTTTGAATAATCGCTACAATATGGAAGCGCTGCTTTGCGCTAAATTCAAGGAAAATAAACCCTTTCAGGTATTAGGCATTAACGTGTTTGGTTTTCGAAGTATCAACGACGTGTTTGGTTATCACAATGGCGACATTTGCCTGCAAGTACTTGCCAATCGAATACTCGAACATGGTGGGCTAGGCGCTAGATTAGCAGGCGGGGAACTACTTTGGGTGCCTGATGAACACCTCTCACGAGAACAGGTCGTGCAATTTATAAATAGCTTAGAACAACCCATTGATACTGGTGATTCATCCATCATGGCCAAGTTATCCATAGGAATGCTGAATTGCCCGTATGACGCGGCCAATGCCGAAGAGCTTTTCAGACGTGTTAATATCGCACTCGATGAAACGAACCTGTCAGATCAGCCGATACTTGCCTACCAACCGGAGTTTGAGCATCGTTATCTTCGCCGATTATCCATTATTGCTGAGCTTAAAACTGCTTTGCAAGAGCAGCAAGATGAGTTGAGCCTTTTTTACCAACCTAAGTTAGATTTAAGAACAGGTAGGGTCACTAAGGTAGAAGCCTTGATTCGTTGGAACAATGCCATACTGGGCTTTGTTTCCCCTGACGATTTTATTAGCGTTGCCGAGCAAGCTGGGTTCATCGGAAAAATTACTGACTGGGTTATCAATCAAGCCATAAAAGACGCGGTTACTCTCAGAAATGCTGGTATTGAGATGAGTATCGCCATCAATTTATCAGCGAAAGATGTGATGGATCACTCCCTATTGACTCGTTTATCTTTACTAATGGAAACAAGCCTATTAAGCAGTAAGGCCTTGAGTTTTGAGATGACAGAGAGCGATTTGGTGCAAGAGCCTGTAAAGGCAATTCAGCAGTTACAAGCGTTTAGAGATAAAGGCTTTGAGATAGCGATTGATGATTTCGGCACCGGTTACTCGTCCATGGCGTATTTGAAGCATTTGCCTGTCACTACTTTAAAAGTAGACAAAAGCTTTGTCCTATCCCTTGATTCTCAGCAAGGTGATCAGAAAATCGTGCAAACAGTTATCGAGTTAGCTCACAGCTTCGGTCTAAATGTGGTGGCCGAAGGTATAGAAAGTCAAGCGACACTCCTTTTGTTGAAAAAATGGGGTTGCGAGTTTGCGCAAGGCTATTACATGTGTAAACCCATCCCATTCGATGATTTGATTACTTGGCAAAACACACACCAATTAACAAACTGGTTTGAACAAGATGCTTAGAAAAACATGGTTTAGACATTCAAGTGCGTTACTACTTTATCTACTCAGCAACGCGGCTTTTTCTCAGGAAGGCAAACTCATAGCAACCGCAGGTCTAGTGCAGTTAGAAGGCAGCGGTGGCGGTGGTATTGTTCCATAGGCCACGTTATCGGGGTACGATAGTCGAGATGAAGTATCTGTTAGTGCGCTTATGACGCAAGTAAATATGGATGATTATCGCTTAAACGTATTGGGGTTAAGCGCGTCTTTTTACGATCAGGTTGAAGTCAGTGTCGCTCAACACCGATTCGATTTAAAAGAGGCGGGGGTCGATATTAAGCAAAGTATATACGGCGTTAAGTATCGCGCTTATGGAGACGTTGTATATTCTCGCTGGCCACAAATAAGCATAGGAATTCAACACAAAGTGCTTGAGGACGAAGGCATTGCTAAAGCCGTTGGTGCCAATAAAAGCGCCGCTGGTACGGATTTTTACATTGCAGCTACCAAAGTGCATTTAGGTGCGCTTGCAGGTTACAATACGGTGTGGAACCTTACCGTTAGAGCAACGAAAGCCAATGAAATGGGTTTATTAGGTTTCGGCGGCGTTAACAACGATGACTATGAAATGATGTTAGAAGCGTCTGCGGGTATCTTGTTTTCTCGCAACCTTGCGGTAGGTATTGAATATCGACAGAAACCCGACAATTTAGGCTTAGGTGAAGATGATTGGAAAGACCTTTTCATTACCTATATTCCTAGCAAACATTTCAGTGTGACCTTGGCGTGGGCAGATTTAGGCTCAATAGCCGGCGCAAATGGTCAAGATGGCGTCTACCTCTCTCTTAATGGACAACTTTAATGAATGCTATAAAACCATTATTGATGCTATTCCTTATATCACTTATTTTTGGAACGATCGCATGCGTATCACATGCTCAACAATCAGTTTATGCTCAGATGGGCGGTCAGCCAAAGGTAGAAGAAGTAGTAGAAAATTTCATTGAAGAAATTGAATTCGATCGGGTTATTTTTGAATATTTTAAGGATACAGATGTTGACCGCTTTAGCGAAAAGCTGATTGAACATGTATGCTACCTTACCGGAGGGCAGTGTGAATACACTGGCGACGCTATGGTCCGTGTGCATGCAGGCATGGATATAACAGAAACCGATTTTAATCGGGGGGTCGATTTATTTATAAATGCAATGAACAAGGCGCAAATACCTCACCCTATACAGAACAAGGTCTTGGCAATATTGGCCAAGACACGCAAAGAGATAATTTACTTGTAACTCTGAGTTCTAACTATATATATTTTTATAGCAAAGTTTCGAAGAAAAAGAGTCAATGATTAAAGTCACATGGCAAAAGGAATAAAGTCACGGAGGTCGCAAATATATTTAGCTAGATCCCTTACTTAGTTACCCAACTAAATAAGTCCCTGTCCCAGATGCAATATGTTGACCTTGCTCGTTGTGTAACTCCATTCTGCATACTGCTACCCTTCTCCCCCTGCGAATAACGCTAGCGGTTGCTACGAATTCTTCTCCTTTTCCTGGGCGCAAGTAATCTACCCGCATATCGATTGTACCGTTATTGGCTAAGGTATTTTTAAAGTCTTCGACATCTTCGGGTTTGAGCTGCTTTATTCCGTACATAAGTGCAACCACGCTGCCTACTGTATCGAGAATGGCGGCGGTTGCTCCCCCGTGCAAAATTTTATGTACCGGGTTACCCATGAGCATGTTGCTCCAGGGCATACGTATTTGCACTTCATGATCAGCCAAGGTTTCAATTTGAAATCCCAGCGCTTGGTTAAAAGGCATACTGGTTTGAAAAAACTCGATGACGAATTCAGCCAACTGCTCTGGCGTTAAGCTTTTGTTATCGCTCATATAATCTTCCTTATTCCGGCGAAGTTCCCAATGTGACGAAGTTTTTAGTTATTGGCAAGTGATGTATGGTGTAAAAACACGTAAAATGCGCGCAGAATTTTTGTTTTAGAGCCTGATTTTTGTCCCAAATGCCCCCCGCCACAAGCGCTATCAACAGCGCCCAATCCGTTTTAAAAACGGTTTTCGGTTATGATGAATTTCGTGACGGTCAGCACGACGTCATCGAAAAGATATTACAAGGTCATGATGTCTTAGTACTTATGCCTACGGGAGGAGGGAAATCACTTTGTTATCAAATACCGGCTTTGGTGCTCGAGGGGTTAACCATTGTTGTCTCACCTCTTATCGCACTTATGAAAGACCAAGTAGACGCCCTCGTAGCATCGGGGGTCAGTGCTGCCTATATTAATTCAAATCTCAGCAGCGAAGAAATGCACAATGTTTATCGCGGCATGCAAGATGGTCGTTACAAACTCATTTATGTCGCCCCTGAGCGCTTAATGCAATTTGATTTTATTCAGCGCTTACACAGTCTAGAACTCGCCCTGTTTGCCGTTGATGAAGCCCACTGCGTTTCACACTGGGGTCATGATTTTCGCAAAGAGTACCGTCGGCTAGGTCAATTAAAACAACAATTTCCTAATGTTCCGGTGGTGGGGCTGACCGCTACGGCAGATATCACAACACGCAGTGATATCTTGCAGCAACTCGCCCTACAGGATCCGTTCATTTTTAAGGGTAGCTTTGACAGGCCAAATATCCGCTACAACCAATTGTTCAAATACAAAGCCACTGATCAGGTGATTCAATACGTAAAACAACAAGAAGGTAGCGGCATTATTTATTGTAACAGCCGCAAAAAAGTTGACGATTTGAGTATTGCGCTTGCCAGACAAGGTATCAACTGTGCCGGGTACCATGCCGGCCTTGAAGGCCCGATACGAGATAAAATCCAACGGGATTTTATTCAAGATAACATCGACATCATTGTGGCCACCGTAGCATTTGGTATGGGGATCAATAAATCAAATGTGCGCTTTGTCGTTCATTTCGATTTGCCACGTAGCGTGGAAGCCTATTATCAAGAAACAGGGCGCGCTGGGCGAGACGGTATGCCGGCAGAAGCATTACTTTTGTTTGATGAAAAAGATGCTGCACGTATACGCCAATGGATTGGTATGGGTGATAACCCAGAACGTCTAGATATCGAATTGCAAAAATTTGCCGCTATGGAGGCGTTCGCAGAGGCTCAGACTTGCAGGCGACAAGTCTTACTCAACTACTTTTCCGAATATTCTGCCCATGACTGCGGTAACTGTGATATTTGCCTCGACCCACCGAAGCGATTCGATGGAACTGTACCGGCGCAGATGGTGTTGTCGTGTATTTATCGTTTAGGTCAGAATGTCGCCAGCCAGTATGTCATAGATGTATTACGTGGTAAGAAGCTCAAACGCATCGTTGAGCAAGGTCATGATAGCCTCAGTACGTTTGCTATTGGCAAAGATAAGTCTGATGCGCACTGGCACAATATAATTAATCAGCTGATCCACAAAGGTTTTCTGCGCATCGACATTACACAAAGCGCCGTGCTTAAACTAACCGAGGAAGCCAGAGGCGTACTTGCAGGTAAATTAGAACTGGCGTTAGCGGTGCCGCGTCTGACAATTGATTCTGGCAAAAAATCAAAACTCAAAGAGATGAACTACGATCGTAAATTGTTTGCCAAATTAAAGCACTTACGAAAGTCCATTGCACAAAGAGAAGATGTGCCTCCATTCGTCGTTTTCAGCGACGCAACTCTGGCGGACATGGCCGATAAACTGCCACAGTCTAAAACCGATTTTTTAGAGGTTAATGGCGTCGGGCAAACCAAGCTAGACCGCTATGGCAGCGAGTTCCTAGCAGCAATATCTGCTTATTCGCAAGATTTGTAGTGCTAAAATAGTCCATACTTTGGCTGACAATAATACTTTTTTATAACCGTATTTTCATCGTTAACCCCATACCTTACTGCGTTATCTTACCTTTACTAACAGGGGTAATTTGGCGCATACTAGTCACCTGTTCTTGAGGATAAATGTACCTTCTGTGAAAGCCGTTTCAGCAAAAAATAAAGATCAAAAAGTCGAAAAGCTTAAAGTTCCTCCGCATTCCATTGAAGCAGAGCAATCTGTGCTGGGCAGTATGTTAATTGCACCTGACTCATGGGACAAAGTCGCTGAACTTGTCACCGAGGAAGATTTTTACAACCGCTCTCATCAGGTCATTTATGGCGCGATTCTGCGTTTACTGAAAAACAACCATCCCATTGATTTAATTACTGTTTCAGAAGATTTAGAGAATCTAGACGAACTCGAAGAAGCAGGTGGTTTCGCCTATTTAGGCGAGTTAGCGAAAAACACGCCAAGTGCCGCTAACGTCACCGCCTATGCCAATATTATAAAAGAGCGCGCAGTTGTTAGAGAGTTAATTGGTGTGGCTCACGATATCGCCGATGTGGGTTATAACCCCGAAGGTCGAAATAGCGGCGAATTACTCGACATGGCGGAAAGTCGAGTTTTTGAAATTGCAGAAAAGCGTACCGCAAAAAACGAAGGCCCCCGAGGCATTGAATCAGTACTAACAAAAACCATTGACCGCCTTGAAGAATTAGTTAAAAACAATAAAGAAGTGACTGGTGTCTCGACCGGATACACAGATTTAGACAAGAAAACCAGTGGCTTACAGCCTTCAGATTTGATCATAGTTGCCGCGCGTCCTTCTATGGGTAAAACCACATTCGCTATGAACTTGTGTGAAAACGCCATGTTATTGGAAGAAAAGCCAGTTTTGGTATTCAGCTTAGAGATGCCCGCCGAACAGATCATGATGCGTATGCTTGCCTCACTAAGCCGCGTAGATCAAACCAAGATCCGTACCGCTCAATTAGATGATGAAGATTGGGCCCGCATGTCCAACACTATGGCCATGCTCAAAGACAAAGATAACCTTTACGTCGATGACTCATCCGGTTTGACACCAATGGAAGTGCGTACGCGTGCACGTAAATTGGCTCGCGATCGCGGTGGTATTAGCCTGATTATGATCGATTACCTGCAACTGATGCAGGTGCCGGGCTTGAGTGATAACCGTACTTTGGAAATCGCCGAAATTTCTCGCTCATTAAAGTCTCTAGCGAAAGAGCTGGAAGTGCCAGTAGTTGCCCTTTCGCAGCTGAACCGAGGACTAGAGCAGCGTTCAGATAAACGCCCAATTAATTCGGATTTGAGGGAGTCAGGTTCAATCGAGCAAGATGCCGATTTGATCATGTTTATTTATCGAGACGAAGTGTATAACGAAGGCAGTGAAGATAAAGGCGTGGCTGAAATCATTATTGGTAAACAGCGTAACGGCCCTATTGGTACGTCAAGACTTACCTTCCAAGGACAGTTTTCTCGATTTGACAATTATGCCGGGCCACCCAGAGACGACGAGTATTAATCTGCCTCTCAACTGAATCGCAGACATAAAAAAGGAGGTGAATTTCACCTCCTTTTTTTGTACTCGAAACTGTTATAGAACCAAGTAATTACTTAGTTAGTTTCTCACGCTTAGAAGCACTAACACGCGCTACGATGCGACGGTTAATTTTGTTAGCTTCTTTAGCTGTAGGTGCGTCAAGCAATTTGCTTTCACCGAAACCAACTGCTGTGATACGAGCAGGTTTAATATCGTAATCTTCAATCAATACCATACGTACCGCTTTTGCACGCTCTTCAGATAACCACTGGTTGTAGTCACTTTCACCAGGAGCTGACGCGTAACCTTCGATTACAGTATCAGTTGAAGGGAAGCGCTTCATAAATGCTGCAAAGTCACGGATGTCGCTGTTTGCACGGTTTGCAATTTCTGCACTGTTGTTGGCGAACAAAATGCGCAATGTTTCTTCAACTTCAACTTCAGTAAAAATGCTACAACCAGTTGCATCTACTTGATCAGTTGAAGGCGTGTTTGCACACTTATCTTTGCTATCTACGACACCATCGTTGTCTGAATCAGATTCAGTCACAGCGGCGGCGAGTGCGCAACCCATAGCGTCTACTTTAACGCCAGGAGCAGTACCAGGACATTTGTCCATGCTGTTATTTACGCCGTCATTATCAGAATCGCGAGTCACTGGCGCTGAAGTCGCACCAAAGCTATACGCTAGACCAATTTTTGCGCTTACGTCGTTATACGCTTCACCAAAATCATGATATGCAGCGATTTCAGTAATAACACGCCATTTGTCATTGATTGACCAGTGCTTACCGATACCAACGTTAGCTAGACGTGAACTGTCTGTGATATCAAGGTGCTTAACACCTGCGAATACATACATTAAGTCGTCAGGCAGGAAGTACATGGCGTCAACGCCAAGACGGTTACCAGACTCATCACCTAAGCCATTAGTTTGGTCGATGTTTAAGTGTGACCATTCTAATCTTGCAGCCCACTGAGGCTTAAAGCGAAAGCCTAGTTCAGCACCGAAGCCAACACCGTCATCATAAAATGTAGGCGCGCCATCTAGCTCACCATCAGTTTTATAATATTCACCGAAACCACCTACCCATTTGTCGCCTACTGGCGCAGATTGTGCGAAAGCGCCACTGGTAAAAGCAAGTAAGATACCCATGGCTGTCATGGTTTTTTTCATAATAAACGTCCTTAATGTAATGTGTTAATCATTCGATATAACGTGCGATTTAACGTCGATATATACTCTGATTCAGTGTGTAAAATATTTATTGGCCGGTAATTGTTGCAATCACGCTACGCTCACCACCATGATTTCTATGCTCTCCCAAATATATTCCCTGCCATGTACCTAGCGCTAACCTTCCGTTTTGTATAGGAATTGTTATGTTGCTCCCAAATACACTGGCTTTAATATGTGCTGGCATATCATCCGAACCTTCATAATTATGCAGATAATATGCCGCATTCTCTGGAACAGCTTGATTAATGTGACTCTCTAGGTCTGACCTGACTGTTGGGTCTGCATTTTCATTAATCGTTAAACTGGCACTTGTATGCTGAATAAACAAATGCAAGATACCAATGTTTATCGTCGTTAAAACTTCTAACTGCCTTTCTATTTCATCTGTGATGAGATGAAATCCTCTAGGTTTAGCACGAAGGCTTAACTGGAATTGTTGCCAAATCGGTAAACTATTTGTCAAAACACATCTCTAAATACACTTTACCGTGTTCATTAGCGAATGGCATGATCAATTTTCGACCAGATGCCGTGTGACTCAGTGTATGATTTTTACCAAAAACTACAATCGGTGTTGCCATACCAAAATTGTAACCAAGTTTAGCTAATTCGTTTTTTGCACCACCACAAATCATATTGGTGATTTCGCCAACCATATCGGCCACGTCTTCATTGACAGATTCTAGTTGCTCTCCGAGCATATTATGCATCACTTTAAGCGCAATGCTGGTTTCAAAAGTAATTGATAGTGACCCTTTCACATCGTCACCAACCATGCCAATTAGACCCGACACATCACCTTTCGCTGCAGAATCCGTTTTCTTCTGTGGCTTGCCTGGTACCAACTCTAATTGGGCCATGGTACTGAGAACGTTGCGTAGAGCGGCAATGAACGGATTTATAAATTCTGCATTCATTGTTGCCATACTTCCTGTCGATTACTAAATATCTGCACTCGCTTGAATACTATTGGCATGCTGTACACAAACCATGCGCCTCTATAGTTTGTTTTGACACCTTAAATCCATGGGACTCAGCATGCTTTACTAAGGTATCTTGCAGCCCTTCAGATTGAATTTCTTTAACCAAGCCGCAATTGTCGCATATTAAAAACTGTACTGGATGGCTACACCCGAAATGATGACAAGCGACAAATGCATTGGTCGATTCCAATCGATGGATCAGACCGAACTCAAGCAAAAAATCCAAAGTACGGTAAACGGTCGCAGGCTTAGCATTCGTTTCCGTTTCTTTCAATGTATCAAGCAAGTCATAGGCACCAACAGCACCTTCTTTTTCTAACAATAGGGCGTACACGGTTTCTCTTAAATGGGTAAAACGTGCGCCTTTTTGTTCACAATATTGACGTGCTTTTTCTACTTGCGATCCAATACTCATCTTTATGTTGCAGACCTTCCAGTTAATCAAGCTGCCTTTTAAACGTAAAAGAATAGCGCTCAATCATAATTATCTGATTATTTTAGTGAAGTATATCACTCATCTAAAAGGGTTTGTATGAATAGTAGCTTGATTTACTTCATAAAGTTGAGGAATTAATGCACATAATGAGTATCATTGTGGACAAGCAATTCTTAATGAAAGCTGAACCAATCTGTTTTAGGTGCAAAATGTTATATCGCTAAGTGATAATTCTTGCATTCTTTCCTACTAAAAGTGTTCATCGAGTAGGTAGCAGTATCATCTTAGTGCCGATAAATAAGTGATAAAAACCTATGATCAAACAAAATGTAAACATCAATGTTGATGCCCCCAGCATCTGGTTTATTTTCAGCGCCGAAAAACTGCTAGTGCCTATAGAGCAGCCTGGTCCAATTGTCGAAGCATGGAACAAACTAGAGTTTGCTCACGCATACAAAGAGCAAGTTGTGCAGGTAGGTGAGCATAATGGGCAAGTGTGCTATCTCGTCGATATGGGTAATGAACTCATCGAACAAGCGGGATTAGAACTAAGTCACCTCCGATCGTTATTGCTTCATGATGAAATGGATATATTTTCTGTGGCGGCCCGAGCTTGGCAAGTCGCTCTATTTCTTCGTACTCATAGGTTTTGCGGCCAATGTGGTTCTACCATGCAAAAAATAGATTGGGAAATGGCCATGCACTGTCATCGCTGCCATCACAGATGCTATCCAAGAATATCGCCCTGCATTATTGTTGCTATCCGCCACGAAGACAAAATTTTACTGGCACAAGGTAAACCCCAGAAAGAACGCAATATGTTCTCAACATTGGCTGGTTTTGTTGAAAGCGGAGAGACCCTAGAGGATGCTGTTCACAGAGAAGTATTTGAAGAAGTGGGTGTCGCGATAAAAAATATTAGATATATGTCTAGCCAGCCTTGGCCTTTTCCACATTCATTAATGGTCGGCTTCTTAGCAGACTTTGACAGCGGTGATATCAATGTAGATGGGCACGAAATCATTGAAGCCCATTGGTTTAAATATGACGAGCTGCCGAATATACCACCGAAGTTTTCTATTGCAGGGCAGTTAATTGAACGCACGATTGAAGAAATTTGCCAAGACTGAAAAAACACCAGACATAAAAAACCCCACTTTAAGTGGGGTTCGAATATTTTAGCGTCTAAGTCTCGTTTTTTCGAGCTTCTTATTGTTAGTTTGCTTACGCAACATTGTTATAACAGAGTTTCTGGTTACGTTGCAAGTTTTTACAAAATTTAGGTTGATTTCGCTTCTCCCTTGAAATTAACAAGGTACAATGTCGGCTTTTTTGGCCTAGGACTGGCGCACTACTTTCACAGATGTATAGAGGAAATTCATGAATTCGTTAAAAAACGATCGTTATCTACGCGCTTTACTTCGCCAACCAGTCGATGTCACCCCTGTGTGGATGATGCGTCAAGCAGGCCGTTATTTGCCTGAATACAAAGCAACGCGCGCGCAAGCTGGTGATTTCATGTCATTGTGCAAGAATGCAGAGCTAGCATGCGAGGTGACGCTACAACCTCTTCGCCGCTTTGATTTAGACGCCGCTATACTGTTTTCTGACATACTCACTATTCCTGATGCTATGGGGTTAGGATTATATTTCGAGCAAGGGGAAGGTCCAAAATTCTCTAAACCAATTACTTGTATGGCGGATATTCAGAATCTACCCGCACCAGATCCTGAGCAAGAATTACAATATGTGATGAATGCAGTGCGTACCATTCGTAAAAACTTACAAGGTGAAGTACCACTTATTGGGTTCTCTGGTAGCCCTTGGACACTAGCCACTTACATGATTGAAGGCGGTTCAAGCAAGGCGTTTACTAAGATTAAAAAGATGGCGTTTAGCGATCCTAAAGCGCTGCATCTATTGCTTGATAAACTTGCTGACTCCGTCATTTTATATCTTAATGCCCAAATTGCTGCAGGCGCTCAATCAGTCATGGTATTTGATACTTGGGGTGGCGTATTGTCTCCTCGCGATTACCAAGACTTTTCACTGCAATATATGCATAAAATTGTTGATGGTTTGACCCGCGAAAATGATGGTCGTAAAGTACCCGTCACCTTATTCACCAAAAACGCTGGTATGTGGTTGGAGTCTATAGCCGCAACGGGTTGTGATGGAGTAGGCTTAGATTGGACTATCGATATCGACAACGCGAAAGCCCGCGTGGGTGATAAAGTCGCTTTACAAGGTAACATGGACCCATCCATGCTTTATGCTGCACCAGCTGTCTCTTATACACATCTGACGCTGCCGACGAAGAGGATAG
>OJDH01000104.1_pt1 | contig 71831 bp, 77 predicted proteins | sample 1592761 | NCBI WGS metagenome assembly OJDH01 (sample SAMN05416855, study PRJEB24817) | seawater metagenome | isolation source: Sea water | place: Canada:Atlantic | collected 2013-11 | reverse complement strand
ATTTTTACAGCTTCAAATCCAAGCCGAACAGATTCAGATTGGCTGATTTTTATTCGTTTCCTTTATCAGCTTTGAAGAGAATCTATGTGCAAAATCGTAAATTCTTTATGCTCACCGCAAACAGGACAAGACTCTGGGACTAGATCATCTTCATCATAATTTTTGCCATGATCGCACTTCATACAATGAGTGCCATAAACAGGCTCTTTTTTGGTATCCATATCAGTTAATTCCCCTTTAATTTTGACTTCTCATTGATTAGAACCATCAAGATATACCCAGTTATAAATGCTAGCGTGAAGCTGTAAACCAAATACCCAATCAATAAAGTCGCCTAACTGTTGTCCATCTAAATTTGAATCTATCGTTTTATTTCTGAAGGTAGTAGGAAGATCATTGACCTTTTTACCAATACTCCATACTCCGTTATGGCCAATAGCATTTCTCAAATGCCGGACAAATGGGTACCAATCTTGACTCTTAAAATTTGATAACAAGTCATTATTCTGAGCGTATTTTTTTGACACTTCAAAGGACTCAAGAAGCATCATCAAAAAAGTTTGTCGGACAAAGGTTTTTGCAGCCCCATCAGTAAGAGACTGCGAAAACTCAATTGAATACTTTAACCAATGTTGAGGACCTTTTTCATTTTTCTCTAATATGCATATTTGATCACCAGCCAATTCAATTTTATGACTAGCTATCACCCTAGCTGTAGGCTCTTTAGTTGCGAGGGCATACGCTCCAAGACTGAACGAAAACGATTGTTTTAAATAACTTAATTTTTCTAAACATTCACGCTTAGAGTCCATATTTTTTACTTTCCCTGGAGTATTGTTCATTCATAAAGCCCTACATGAAATATACATCTTCCTTTCGATTAAATTTACGCTTGATAGAACCAGCTTCTGACGGGTGCTGTGTTGGAGTAAGAAGAGTACTCCAGAAATTGTCGTCGAATGTCCCGCTCATAAGGTACATATAGCGGCAGATTTTAATCAGATCCATTCGTTCCCACTCACTGCTTCCACAGCGCACATTGAGCATATCCTCCAACTCGTAGAAAGTAGGCACTTCATTTTTTAGCCATAGATCATCTAGAAGCTTACTAAGCTTATCCACCTTATCTTTACTCTTTTGGAAAAACTCAGCATAAACTTCATGTGGCATTTGATTAACTGAGCCATCAGTATCCTCAAAGAACGGGTAAACCCCGTTTTCCCAGGCGTATAGGTATGCATCAGAGAACTCATCATGATGAACCCCTAAGCTTAATATTTGTAACCTTTGCTGATTAAACATTGCTTGCATTAAACGTTGTTCTGACATTGGAATCCCCTTGATCAAATCGAAAACCAACTGTTCATTTAAAGTGCATTCTAACACATCATTTATGTGCTGCAACTTACTTCTGACTTTATTTCTATCTAGCTGCCCCCAATCAGATATGTAGTAATACCCTGATTTTGTGGAGCCAGATCTTAGACAGGTAATATCAACATCAGAAAGAGAATTTATAACCTCTTGTACCGTTCTACGGTTCATTCCTGTTGCATCAACCAGCATAGGAACGCTACCAATGTTCGAATCAATCAAGGTAGCAATCAGTAGCTTTCTATTAAATGCGAGCTTCGATTTGTTATAAGTCATATCACCCTATTCGCAAATAGTTCGTTAACAGTTTCTAGTTGGTTTAACCATTGGTGCGTTTCATTGCAGCGCATAGCAACAGTGGAAGAGATCAAGGGATAAACATCTATGAGGCTAGCTTGATTAAATATCGGCTCATGGTGCGCGATCCGATTGCGTAACCTTCGAATGATGAAACAGGCATCTTTTAATTGCGTTCTTATCTGTTGAACAGTCAAGTGTGCTGCATTGGGGAAAACAGTATTAATATATGGTTTCCAGATACGGCCATCGTGTCTTCTTGTGAACATTTCCTCCCAGAAAAAAAGCTTAACTTCAGGTAGGAGTTTCCCTACACCTTGATAGCCATGCTCTCTATACAATGAGGTAATAGCTCGTTTGTTCTTGTCTGTTAAGCTATTGAGAAAGAATTCATTTGTCGGCCAATCAGCCCCGTACCTTTGGCTAATCGCATCGCTTATAGCGTTCCGTAATGTCACCTCATAAATGTGTAAAGGAACAAAGAAACCAGCAGCTAATTTTGCATTCCATTCATATAGACTTAGTGCAGTACGAACACAATCGTTTCCAGTGTGGCTTGCAACGGCATTTCGATAGGTCGCAAATCGACTGATAGATAACGTTTGCTCTATAGCTTGATATGGCATTGACTGTCCTTATGTCGATATATATTGACGAAGCCGTCATTTTTGTTCTATTATTTGCTCGTAAGCTTTGGATATCCCTGCTTCGGCAGCCCACCAAAGATATAAGATTAAGATTAAACCCACGACTTTTGTTGTGGGTTTTTTCGTTTATATCATCCACTTTCTTCTTATTTTAAAGCTTTCAAGGCGTTTCTGCTTAGTCGCCTTGCGCTTAATAAACCATTCTGCAATAGGGCTGTAAGCTGTGTAATCCATAGCTAGGATCTTACTGATAGAATCATCACTAAACCCCGTGGTAATCATAATGTCATTGGTACTCATGCCAGAGCGGTATGACTCAATCACGCACGTTCTGACCAGTGATAGCCGTCGAACCCCCGCATCCCAAAGCCCAGCATTTTTAATTAATTGGTCTAACAGCTTGTTCATTGCGTGCGGGCTAATGCTTGCCCCTCGATTTTGCACAGTGAACGGCTTTAAATTGTCATCGACAAATAAGGGAGCGTTTGGGTTTAGACTCAAATAGTGCTTGTTAGGCATAGTATTGATCCCAAACTCAATCAGCCATTTAATATACTTTTCGAATGCCCTTTTTAGTTCATCGTTAGCCAGTACAATAGGACGCTCTGCACCATCACGGGTGATCGTATCAGGTAATACCGCAAACTCGTTAAACGTGCCGTCAGGAGCAATAAAGACACTCACAGTGACCAGAGTTAGTTCAAGCTCTCTCAAGCCGAGAACGCCAGCCATTAGCAAGAGTAATTTATTTCTGTGTTTTAGTTCTGTTGTTCGGCCAAAGTTTCGGCTAATCAGTGGCTCATACAGTTCACCATTAACCAGTGGTCTACCATTCATAAACGCATATCTAGTTATCTATTTGCGTTTATACTGGGTGTTATTTTACAAAATGGCAAGCGATAAAGCAGCAAGGCCACATTATTAGCGGCCTTGGTGTGAGGTGATAGGAAACGTTAACAGTTAATTATCAATGAACTTAACAGATTCCCAGTGCCAATAGTCCTGCCTCTTGTGTCCTTTGTTTTATTACTATTAGGGTCAAAACCGCCTAACGTCTTACCTTTAGCGTCTTTAATGGTTTGTTTCCCATTTCTATCGGTATGTATCCTCCCAATAGTATTACCACGAGCGTTTTTAAGGGTTTCCATGTTTAAAATCTCAGTTTAATTAAGTAAACTCAGAATGTACCAGCTGGTTAATTACCAAAGCCAATTTAAGGGGTTTTTACCATTTATTTGGATAATGTCTAACATCTGGTTTGCGGCACATCACGCCATTTTAACGTCCAAACCCCGAACGCCCCCACAATATCAAAACATTAGTTTTTACATAGAAAAATACAAATTATTGAGCGCGGACCGCAAACCTGCAGAATACAAAAACATGACCTAGCTGATTGTGCGTAAAGCTTGGCGCAGCTTGCCAGTCCCAGATTTTCCACATAAAGACCATCAATTTTAAGGCTAGAAGTAATATATTAGGCTTCCCATAGCCCCTCAAATCGTATCCCCGCAATACGAGTATAATGAACAGTATGCTTAGGATCTTTGTGCCCAAGATAATCTTGGATCAATCGTAGTTCATAGCCTTTATTTGCCAGGTAGTAACCACAGCTATGCCTAAGTGTGTGCGGGTGAACATTTTCTAATCCAGCTCGCAGCGCTGCAGTTTTAACCAAATAATTTATTGATTGACGAGTAAGAGGCTGTTGACGCTCACTGACAAATAGCCAGGGTAAATTATCTCTTCTAGCAGCAATATATCGCTTAATAGCTCGTAGTTCCTCTCCATCAATGGGTTGTTCGACAGACAAACCATTTTTTAGACGTTTAACCCATATTCTTGACTCTGTTAAGTTTATATCTGATAGCTTGATTGATACAGCTTCGCTCACTCTGAGTCCGTGCCGGTACATCATCAACATGATGAGATGATCACGTCCCCCGTGTCGGCCTTTTTTGGCCGCGAGTAAAAGTCGCTTCATTTCATCCTGAGTTAAATAGTCTTTGTCTCGTTCGTGAGCATCTGTAGTCACTCCGGAGTCACTTTTTACATTTCGCCCGTTGGTCATTATTCTTTATCGTCGCTTAAGCCCAGTAAAGACTATACCTGAATGACCTAACTTTTTACAAAAGACGCTTATTGTAAAGAGTGGCCGAAGCCAGAAGATCGCTAGACCAACTCATTTCTGCCCCTTTATCTCAGCTCCCGACTAATTAATGCGTCTCAGTGTCGCATCGAAATCATTATGCTTTTTAATATCCGTAATCTTTCCGTACAAGTTGAATATGATCTATGTTTGAACTATAATCTCTGATGTTACGGAACATGTCCGTACACTGGAGGAGTTATGGCAACAGCACGTTTAGATATCCGTCTTGATGAAGAGATAAAAGCGAAAGCTGAAAAGGCATCAGCATTGCTTGGTCTAAAAAGTTTAACTGAATATGTAGTTAGGCTTATGGACGAAGATGCAACACACGTGATTAAAGAGTACGAAAGTATCGTGGTTCAAGATAGTGTCTTTGACGCATTTATGGCTGCTTGTGACAAAGCGAAAGCGCCAAATCAAGCTTTGTTGGAAGCTGTAAAATTCACAGATGAGAGCGGGATCAAGTGAGTTGGGGCAAAGAGTTCGTAGAACTTAGTAAATCATATCACGACCGCAACTCATTCGACTGTGGTGAGCAAGAGCTAAATACATTTATCAAAACTCAAGCAGCAAAGCATATGGAAGCAGGTATTAGTCGAACTATGATCCTTCCTAGTGCTCAGCCATTGCTTAATCAGAAGTTTGCAATATGCGCATTTTACAGTGTTGCGCCTAGCTCAATCAGTCGAGAAACCTTACCTGCGCAACTAGCAAAGAAACTTCCTCGATACCCAATTCCAGTGTTTCTTTTAGCTCAGTTAGCTGTGCATAAGGAATTTCATGGCTCTGGCCTAGGGAAAGTCAGTTTAGTCCGTGCACTGAAATACCTTTGGGAAGTTAACCACCATATGAGGGCATATGCTATTGTCGTGGACTGTCTCACTGATTCAGCACAGGCATTCTATATAAAATTCGGCTTTGAAGTATTGTGTGAACATAATGGACGCATTCGGATGTTTCTACCAATAAACGGTAGAAAGACTTTTTAACCAATGAGTTATAATATAGAAAATAATAATTAGGGAGTACTTAATCCTGAACTCGTTGTAGTTAAATATTACTCCTGTCTTAACATTTATTCTTAAATTTAAATAAGTACTTGCTCAGCAATATGATGCAACAAAGCATTCATGCGAAACGCTCACGGACTCCACACTAAATAACTTATAGCTTTGGTTTATTTAACTACATATAGAAATGCTAGTCATGTTAATTGCACACTGATAGTTATTAATAACTATCGACAAGAGTTGTTAATAATCAGATTTGTCCATCCATAATTAACATGACTGAAGGATCATAACGGGCAGACACCCAGAGCAAGAGCGTGAAAAACGAAAAAGCCCACAACAAAAGTCGTGGGCTTAATCTTATATCTTTTGTGGACTGCCGAAACAGGAATATCCAAAGTGGGGAATACGCAGAGAACGATAAACTCCTCAATATACGTCTAAGTGGTCTGATATACCGAAAATTAAGTGTTAGGTGTGGAGCTTTATTTCGGTCATTGTTTGAGAAGGTCTCTTCTTTCCTGTGCATGACTTCTTCTATTCTCGCCGGCTACTTTAGATTGTTCTATCTTTGCATTTCGCCTCAATGTGTAGTATTTCATAAGCCATTCTTCAATTAGAAATTTGCTAGGGTTGCTTTCGGGATTCATAAACACTCTTTTTAGCATATGGGATCAATATTTGGATTATTCATTAAGGTAGATCTCGAGTCGAGTTATATTGTTATATTCCATCGGCCATTGTTCTTAACTGATTAGAGTCATCCGTGCGGCGACCAGTAAGCCGCACTATATCTTGCATACCTAACAACCTAACCTCTTCAGTATTTCACTGTTGCCTTTCAATTTACTCGGTAGCGAATAGGGCACAATCAGCCTCAACTCTGAAATAGATTTCTTCGTTGTGCAGAAATCGGTACTTCGAGCTAACGATTGGCTCATCAAAAATACTGCAGAATTACCTTTATGGTCATAAATGATTTTGTAGTAATCGGAAGGGATAGAATGAGCCTCATCTGCTTTTGGTAAGCCGTCCATTGGTTTGTTGTACAGAGTGCCAGTAATCACATAAAGATTTTCTCGGAAGCTTACAGCACCTCTAACTGCTTCTTCTAGATTCTTCCATGGCCCTTGGTTTAAACCTTTTGCTTGCGGTGTGATATTGGATAAATAATTTAATGTTGACCAGTATCGACTTCCTACAAAGCTAGCGAGTGGAGCCTGATGCCCTCGGTCGACACCGAGCTTGCTTGATGCGTCTGTGTAGTCTCCTTTTTCTAGACGTTCATTCTCTTCGAGTAGGGGGTTATTTTTCCATGTACGATTGGTCGTATTACCAAAATTCATGACATCTACTTCATAAGCTACCCAATCAGCCATTTGAGTTTTTTTATTTTGTGAAAGTGCGTACAAACGCTCGAATATTAAGACATTATCTTCTATTTCAAGGCTTGGGCAACCGACAGGGCAGTTAGGGGTACGGAACTCAGTAGCTTGTAGAGAGACTGAGAATAGGAGTGATAGTGCTATCCATTTCTTCATCTGATTCTCCGCGAGAAGCCACGTCCTTCTAGGGCGTGGAGGGATAGCGGGTAGCTCGAAGAGCTACTTTGATACCGCTCACAATTATTAATACTTCTATTTACTTTCACAAAAACCTCTATATTGTTGTGAGCCATGAAAGAGAGAGCCTATAAATACCGATTTTACCCAACTACCGAACAAGCTGAATTGCTTAGTCGGACGTTTGGCTGTGTCCGTATGGTTTATAACTCTATTCTTAAGTGGCGCACTGACGCCTATTACAATGATGGCGAATCCATCAACTACAACACGGCAAGCGGGAAGTTGACCGAACTCAAGAAACAACCTGAGTTTGATTGGCTTAATGAAGTCTCTTGCGTACCTTTGCAGCAATCTCTGAGGCACCAGCAAACAGCCTTTAAGAACTTCTTTAATAAACAGGCTAAATACCCCAAGTTTAAAAAGAAGCGCTCTAATCAAAGCGCTGAGTTCACGCGTTCCGCTTTTAAATACAAAGACGGCAAGCTCTATATCGCTAAAAGCAAAACTCCTCTTGACGTTCGCTGGAGCCGTGAACTGCCTAGCTCCCCGACCACAATCACAGTTAGCAGAGATAGCGCTGGTCGCTACTTTGTTTCTTGCTTGTGTCGATTCGAGCCAAAATCTCTGCCCGTGGTTAACAAAACCGTGGGTATAGATTTGGGTTTGACCGACCTTGTTATTACGTCTGACGGTGTTAAATCTGGAAATCCCCGACATACTGCCAAGTATGCCGCCAAGCTTGCCAAGGCTCAGAGAGTTTTGAGCAAGAAGAAAAAGGGCTCCTCTAACTCCCACAAAGCCCGTCAGAAAGTCGCTCGCATTCAGGCAACCATTGCCGATTGTCGTAGAGACTTCACCCACAAACTGACTACTCAACTGATAAACGATAACCAAGTGATTAGCTGTGAAAGTCTGAGCGTAAAGAACATGGTCAAAAACCCGAAACTGGCCAAGGCAATTAGCGATGCTAATTGGGGTGAGCTTGTTAACCAGCTTAAATACAAAGCTGACTGGTACGGGCGAACGCTTGTGCAAATTGACAAGTGGTACCCCTCTAGTAAGCGCTGTAGTTGCTGTGGCCATGTTGTCGACTCTCTACCGTTAAATGTTAGGCTTTGGACTTGTCCAGCTTGTAAAAGCAAGTTAGACCGTGATACCAATGCCGCGATTAATATTAAAGGCGCTGGGCAAGCGCTGTTAGCTTGTGGAGTCTAGGTAAGACCTAATCAGCTTTAATGCTTATTAGGCTCCAGACTGTGAAACAAGAATCCCCCTCCTTTAGGTGGGGGAGTTGTCAATTCCCTTGTCCTACCAACGATACAACAGTGATCACCACGGCTGTTTCAAATGTAGTGTCTCAGCTGTACCGTCCAGGCGTTCGTTACTATCGGATCGGTGTTGGCTTGATTGATTTAGCCAGTACTCATAACGCTCAGTTAGATCTATTTAACCAATCAAAATCTAACCCCGCACTTATGCGTGTTTATGATGATCTTAACCAGCGTTATGGTACAGATACTTTGTTTTTAGCTGCTCAAGGCACTGAGCAAAAATGGGCAATGAGGCGCGATCTACTCACTCCCCAATACACAACTAATTGGCATAGTTTGCCGCAGATTAAGTGTTGAACAGCATTGGCGCCTTATTGGTTCTGGATAATAACTTTCATCTTAAATCTATGTATATCACTAATGATATACATGAAAAAAGGCCGCAATCTGCGACCTTTTATTCACTAAATTCAGCCTTTACAGCTTCTTTAATACAAACAGCGAGTTACCAGCACTACCGAAAAATTCAAGCTGTTCTTCTTTCATTTCAGCTGTGACAACAAGTGGCATGGTTTTATCAATCAAATCAGCCTGTCGCATTATAGAATTAGGGCACATCATCATAGTACTGCCCTTGGGCATTAACTTAACCTTGTCACCTTCTACGCTATACTGGCCGAAGAAATTATTGCAACTGTTATTACCTGAAACTTTATCTTCCTCAGTAAAATTTAAGTTCGCAGAACTATCATCAACGGAGACTCCCATCACCGACTCAATCTGCCAATCCCCAATAATAAACGTATCTAACTGTGCCTCATTGGACATAGCCTGACACCCTGATAACAACAATATTACGCTCGCAACCGCTAATTTATTCATTTTTTTCACTCAATTAATATACAACTTTGCCTTCCCTAAGCAATAACCATCCGCCATAAATAGTTAAAAATAACGAGTCACTTAAGGATACTTTTCACAATCACCAGATCTTGGAATAACCCGCTTCATTTTGTCCTCGTAATCTTTAATGCGCTGACCAAAACCAGAATCTCGCTTAAGGTGCATCTCCATCCACTGCGTTCTTTCTACAATACCTGATATACGCCAGGTATTGTCTGGTAACGCTGCATCAGTAAACCGGTGTGTTGAAAATCTAGTGGGATTATAATTTAGATCTATTACTTCGTGCATTTTACTTCTTGCTCTTAAGTACACTACTGAAGATACCTTAATAGACAACAGCTCATTCTATAAAGATAAATAGTGGTGATATTTGATGCAAATCATGTTTTATTTGGCTTTGGCCTTACTTACGTATAACACTAAAGATATACATCACCTGATACAACCTGCGTATAGCACCAATGATATACATAGCGATAAGCAGACGGATACAATCAAGTTTTAACAATTAGCAACTATGTATATCTCTAATGATATACATAGTATTGCCCTGCAAAATAAAAAAGAGCATAATGCAAAAAACACTTGCGTATATCACTGAAGATATACACTACAAAACTCTTATTAATCAATAGTATACTATTTAAGGTGTGTTATGACTCGTATATGTATGATCGGATGTAGAAAGGGTGGCGTCACAAAAACAACAACAACAGTTAATCTAGCTTACGAATTAAGTAAGTTAGGGAAAAAGGTTCTAGTTATTGATTTTGATGGCCAAGGAGACACTACAAAATACTATGGGCAAGATGATTCAGAGTTTTATATTGGCGATGCACTAATTGACAGAAAATTTGATTTAGCGAAAGCTATTTATCCAGCGATTGTAAATGGAATAGAACAAGATAACCTACATATAATACCTGGCCGACGCGGCGATATCATGACCAAATTAGACATGGATATGATCTCGTTACCTAGAAGAGAAGAACGCCTGAAGCTTCATTTGGAAAAAGTAGCTCCATCGTATGACTTTATATTAATAGATACAACACCTGGAACATCAGTTCTTGGCCTAAATGCTGTAATGGCTGCTACTGAATACATCTTTCCCACAGAGTTTAAAGAACACTCATTAGACGGGGTTGAGACTCTACTAGAGCACATTCAAGATGTTCGATTTATAGAAGAAGACGAAATAAAGTTTATTGTCGTTCCATCCAAGATCTCAAGAACAGCAAAAAGAGCTTTGGCTTATGGCAAAGAGTACCTAGCAGAGCGCTGGCCAAGGAACACCTCAAAAACAGTCATTTGGGAAAGAAGTCTATTTACAGAGGCTGAATTTGAACACGAACCAGCTTCAGTCATAAAGGCTGGACATGTTGCAGCTAGCTACTATAAAGATTTAGCTAAGGAGCTTATCAAAAATGGATAATCTAACATTAGATGAACTTCTAACTAAGCAAAAAAACGGCAAGCTAAAACCGGCAGAGAAAGCTCAGTTAAAGAATTTACAAAGAAAGCTAAAATCAGAAGCAAAGGAAGATAATGAACACGCTGTTAAAACTAATGTATTTGGCAAAATAGCTACAACAAAGATCCATCCTAAACCAATTAGATTTTTGGAGCATGAGCTAATAGGTCTTGCTACTCGAAGGGATTCACTTAAAACGAATCAACCAGAAATGATAATAGAAGAATTAGGTAATTTAAGAGAGATCAACGACACCAAACTCATTAGAGCAGCTGTTTTATTACTAGCGAATGTAAGCGATTATGAATTAATAAAAGCAATTAAGCAGGTTCAATTGAATATGATCAGAAACCCCAAATAGTATGTATATCTTCAATGATATACATACTATCGCAGTCATACAAAACGAACAGAAAAATCACTTAAGATACTAATTTTATTACACTAAAACTTGGTAAGGAAGTAGAATTGGTTTCTGAGTGATGGTGTGTTCATGGGTCACTGAGACTAAATAATTACGTTCTACCTTCTTCCATATATTAATATCTTTCGTTAATGGCTCAGAACAAACAATCATGCACATTTTAGTTTTATCATCTGTGGGGGTAATTTTAACCATCCCCTCAACAAACGATAGGGCGCCACTCCCATAAAATAGTGAGGCTGGTTGAGCACTTTCTAACGTAGCGAATCGAGTCACAACGGTATTCTTACCATCAGTTACGGCAAAGTTGATGAAAGCATTGGTGTTAGCACCACATTGTTTCCTAATCTGCATTATTTTCTTGATGGTTGCCACCATCGCCATTTCTAACTGAATTAAACTTGCCGCAGGATTAAATCCAAGTTGATCCATAAATAGGGCAAAAGCATATTCAGAGTCAGTATTTCCTTTAATTAAACTGAAAGCGCGATCAGACAAACTGTTGAGTAAGGAACGCTTAAAGGAGTCAAAAAGATCCAAACGTCCATTGTGCATCCATAGATATTGCATGCATTGAAAGGGATGGCAGTTTGCTTGACTTACTGGCATCCCTATAGAGGCATCTCTGACATGGGCAAAATAGTGATGTGTTTGTACCTTATCGGCGATCATTTTTAAATTTCGATTACTCCATGCGGGATCGACGTTAACAAATGATGCGGGTATAGGATCATCTTGAGTTGGATACCAGCCTAGACCAAAACCATCAGCATTCGTTGGGGTTTTTCTTTTTTGAGAATATTTGCTTTGACTAACGAGTGAATTATCAGCTTGAAAAATCAAAGGTGACATGACCGTTACTGGGCCTGTGTAAGTTAAAAAGCGACACATTGAAACTTATCTCGAACATTTTAGTATGGTCGTTATTAAAGACTGAATATTTATATTAATAAAGTTAATTCTGATGAACTTTAGTTGTGGGTAACAGGGGTTAAAGTCCTGCTATACAAATCGTACGCAAGCCACACAGTTTGTTTGATATTAATCGTAAGCCATTGAAATAGCAGTTAACAAAACGTTGTCGCACAAGTAGGCTTCAAACCCAATTAGGCACATTAGCTAAGTATTGCGTCAATTAATTACACTCTAACTATTCAGTTGTCGGAAAAATTTAGGCGATCTTGGTAATGTGTCACATCCAAAAATTCTTAATGTGGGATCATTATCACATAAGCTTTTGATTTTCAAATTGTAAAAGGAATTGGTTGAGCATATATCTATATTGTGCAACGAGGCACGTCTCTAAATTGGATATATATATGAATGACCATGATTATGTGAACTTTACTCAAGACCACGAGTTAAATCGTCATCTTGGATTAGTGGGAAAATCTCAATCGAATGATAATAGAGAGTATTTGCGTAAGCATACAGGACCAAGGGCAAAAAAAGAGTTAAACACTACAATTTTAACACATGCTGAATTTAAGCCATATGTTAAGCAAGATAAACCACATTTGGATGACCCATCACTTTAAGATACGAGTAACATCATGTGCGATCATTTTGATATGATCGCCTTTCAAGAGCAACATTTTAAACCTCACATGACCAATTTCAGCCAATTAGCTACTTCCCCCGTTTTAGTGAATACAACACTTCGCTTTAAGAGACAATCTATGAAAAATTATATTATCTTGGATTCTAAAAACGGAAATAGGATCCACATCCCCATTTCCGATTTCATAAAACATGCCTTCCTAGATACTTTAAACAATGACAAGCATGAAGATGTAAACTTGACTGCTTTAATTCGCGTAATACAAGAAAAAGGTAAAGCAAAATTCAGAAAACCTGAAACTATAATGCTGCATATTGAAGATAAAAGTATAGAAATGGAAGTTCCAGCTTTAGCAAAAGCAGCACTATTCTCATATACTGATTCAGAAATTGAGGATCTCTTTTCTGATAAAATGTTAACGAATGAATTGGAAGCGGCTGTTTCATCTTGTTTGCCAAAATCACTTCAGCCTTCAACGTCTTCTCAACGAACTTTAGCTTTAAAAATTGCTGATTTTGTTGATATCGATCTCGGTTATGAGATGCTAGCGTCAAAATCTAAGCTATCAATTTTCATTTCTCAAAACCAACACCAATTAGATTTGTATGAAGAATACATAGAAGGTTATGAGTTTGTATCAGAACGTATATTTGAAGCATTGGTGATGTTCTTTGAACTAGAGTCTAAATGGGAAGATCATTTTAATACTGCTTTTGAGTTATATCTTCAGCTCCATCAAAAAGGAAGGGATCTAGTTGATAGTTATTTGCAAGTATCACTTCCAAATAACTACTGGAATGATCACAATGATAAGCCAGAAAGTTCAACTATAAGCAGATTGTTACAAGACTTGGCATTCAGACAAAATAGAAAAGATAGCTTCAGTTTTCAATTTAAAAAACTACACAAAATAGCTATTTATACGTAAATATAGACGTTTAGTCACAGTCCTCATCAAAGACCTGCCTCCTGAATAGAATGGGTTAACCATTCTATTCAAGGTAAAAATCACCACTGTAATTCCTTCGATTTGACATTCCTTTCTGCTAAGCAGTCGCGATAGCGACAAGCCCCGCAGGGAAACACAGCTTTGTTTGCACAAGAAGTCAAAAGGCCGTAGGCAAAATCAACTTGCAAGTTGTGCTCTAATTTATGTCCCCTGGCGTTTTTTGCCAGGCATTGGACATTTCATTTTTTTTTTGCTTTAAAGATCTTTTTAATCTTTCATTTTTTAAAAAAACAAAAAAGGAAAAAGGAAAAGAGCATAAAGATCACAACTAACTTTATAGTCTCGTCTTGTACTTTAACTTAGTAATAGATATCCACAGAACAACATATTCAGATGGCTGAATAAGATAGATTCATAGAAACAGTAAAGAAAAGACTGATTTTTGCAGGCTAACACGGAAGACAATTAGATGATAAGAGGCTATTAATCACTTATCAGGCATGACTCATATCAACAGCGTCGATATGATTGAAGAAAGAAGAAAGGGCGCAGGTAATTTAACCTGGAGGAGGGGCGCAATATGCTTCACGTTGCAGATAAACTGATATGAAGTCTAATAGTTCTTGAGTCGGCTCAACACTCGTCATGTTTAGACGTAGTGAACCATCTATTCGATATCTAGAACTCGGATAGCGGGGCTTCTGTTTAAATGTCTGACCTGACAACTTCAACTTAGCTTCGTGTTTCGCAGCTCCAGTTCTAACAGACAGACGCTCAGCACCCAGCATACTCATCAATTCAGAAGATAACGATTTATGAGACGCTTCTGCATGAAAAGACGCAACATGGCCATCTTCATAGATGCTCACAGCATGACTTTTTATGTAACCACATCGAACTAGGCGATTTATATAGAAATACCAAGTAGATTCCGGAATGAAGACACCATGACGCAGCGCTACTTCCATCCGCAATTCATCATGAGTCAGGTTTATCCCACCTTTCCGAGTTGCAGCTACAATAAATCCATTACTGATATTACAATTGACGACAAACGCTGACAGCATGTAACCCAAGATCACTTTTGAACGCTTTTGAGATTTCCCACGACATAGGCCATCACTTTGATCTAAAAAGTCATCACGATAGGGAAGTCGCTTACACTGAAGAAGCAAAGGTTGGATAAACTCAGGTAAGCTAGTTTTTCCTTTAAAGCCGTTTAATGATGCTTCTTTCCTTTTAAAACCAACTGCAACGCCTTTTTTAATCACCAATGCGGCAGTATTCTCGATCTTAGAATTAATCTTATCTCGTTCTGCTTTTCTTGCTTTTTTTAAACGTACTGCCTCATCGACAACTGAATTAAACTGTACGTCAAGGCATGAGAACGATGTCTCACAACAAGATGTCTCTTCATAAGAAGAGAGAGGGGGGAGTTCTAAACAATGTTCACCACCTTCCCCTTTAAGTGATGAAAAGAACGTATTTGATGGATTATTGCTTTTCATCAGACACGATCTCAATTGGCATGTAAGATCGTGTTACGATCGCAATGTCATATTGAAATAGAATGTGTCTGGATTTGGATTTGTACTGCTTTACGCAGCTATAGCGCTGTTTATTTTTCATTATTATGATTCCACATGTTTTAGGGCTGCTCAGGTGATTAATCCGAACATTGGGATCTAATGTAATCGATCCGATCGCAAAGATCAAATAGAACTATACTATTGAATTTTGGACACAAAAAAACCGACCCATGTGGTAAGTCGGCTTCTTTGTCGAATGCTCAACGTTCGGGAATCACTCCGAACACATTCTAATTCTTAACACGGTGTATGAATACACCACATAGCAAAGTACGTGGTGATAGCTAGCTATGTGCTGCACTCTCACGCCTAAGAACTGAGTACAGTTTAGTAAAAACCCCGTTTAGGTTCAAGTTTTAACTAGCAAAATATTAATTTTTTTTACAAATCATAGCTTAGCTCGACTAAATATAGCTTCTCTCTCTGAAACTTCACCTAAAATTTGACCATCTACATCAAATCTCGGAGATCCAGGAATACTACACGCATAACGATAAACAGCACGGTTTACCCAACCCTCCAAATAAAACTTAATGCTCCGATAGCCTAACTCAGCTCTAAAAGCATCAGATTCTGTTTTCCACAACTCTTTAATTCTTTTGTGCGAACCAAGCGCCATCGGTTTTGGAGCCTTAGGGTTACGCTCACTAAATAATACAGAGAAATGCAGACTTAGCCATAGATAGGCTAACTCAGCCTGTTGAACACGGTAAGCAGCGACTTCTTCGGCAGTTAATTGAGGGACAACTACTTTTATCTTCTTAGGAGTCTGGAGTTTTACTTTTTTTATCGGTTGTACAATAAGAGGTGTGGTGACGACTTCAGGCTTCTTTCGGTTCAGTGATAATATCGGTCTGGACATGCAAACCTCTTTGATAGTTGAAAAAATTCGCTTGTTTGCCAATAGAACAAGATATAATATTTAAAACAGTAAAAGAAACAAACACAATATGCGCAATAACGAGGTGCTTCAACACCCCGCTATTGCTGACCAATACTACCAAAACAGGTGGCGGATATGGCTGACAGACATACTACAGATCTGCCTAGTGGATTCAATGGGATTATGCACCCTATTGAGCTACTAGCTCAAAATTTATGCTTCTTCATGAATGAGATTTATTTATGATGAAGACATACGAAGACTTTCTACACAATCCCATTATTAACACAGCACACTCTAGCATTGTCGTGAAAGATCATTCTTATGGCATTATTGCTGCAAGTTATGGCTATGCACGTCACGCTGGCGTCTCAGTTAAAGCATTAATTGGCTTAACTGATAAAGAAATGCCTTGGCGTAATCTAGAAAAAAATATAACGAACCATGATTTGGCAACGCTTTGTGGTGACAATTCCATAAAATTACATCTATTTAGATGTCCGACATCAACTCCCGTTCAATATTTTATGTCTCATAAAACCATTCTTCTTGATCGAAACGGGGATAAAGCTGGAACTTACACTCATGTAATTCCAATCTCTGAACGTGATTTAAAGCTCACTCATTTAAAACATTCTTACGTGGACAATCTCTCAAAGAAAGAATATGAAATCATTTGCTTATTGGTTGTGGGCTATAAAAGAAGCGAGATACTCATTCGATGTAGCATATCAATTTCGACATATGATTTTCATATCAAGAATCTTAAAAAGAAATTCCATGCAGCAACCACTCATGAGCTGATGATTTTTGCTATTCAAGAAGGAATTTATAGCTCAATACCTGACATATACCCGTAAGTTATAAAAACCTTGAAAGCAATATCAAAAAAATCTTGAAATTTAACCGTTTGCTTACATTTACCCGTGTTTAACACGGGTTACACCTTTAATTTTAAATGCTCTAATTGCTATGTACTTAACAAGGAGTACCTACATTGTCAGAAAACAATAAGCAGGTTGAAAAATATACTGATTTGGTGGTAACGATCCGAATGGTGGCACGAAATCACAAGCTACTAGTAGATAGTGCAAATGCAGCCGTTCGAGATCTGGAACATGAAGCCGAAATGCGCCTCAGTGACCACCTGATAAAATATAAAAAATTGGAAGTTATTGGAAGAGTGACAAAGAGATAGACTGATTAACTATCTTTTCCATCATATCTAAAACACTGAACTTCAACACCAATATTTCATGAAAATTTTGTGCATAGCGCAGGGATTTTCACACTCTAAATTTGGCAACATTGATTAAATGCTGCAAGCGCTAGCCGCGACCGAACTTTAACATCACTGGACCATGAACGACTAACCCAAAACAATTATGTTTTGGCTAGGTCACTCCTAGAACCCTGCGAGGGAGAACAGTAATTCGCAGGAAACAGACCTGTACGCCTCTATTGACGACCGGACAACCACTAGCTCAGATAAGCTGAAAAACGAAAGATGAACTTTCGATGGTTGGTACTCCAATGGTTTTATCGTGCGCATGACTCAATACGCTTACAGCCCCGCCCACGTCTCGGCGGTATCTGGTAGAGACAACCCAACTTTTAATTAAATTCACTCGTGATTTCCTCATTTTTTTCAACGAGAAATGTGAGCAAATCATGCATAAACACACTCATTCATTAACCAAAGAACAAGCAATCAATATCATTGGGCGCTTTTACATCAACCCTAATTTTGCTCACAAGGTGGTGCAGCGCAAATACCACAACCCACGTCTGACTGAATACAAACGCATTTTCGACAGCTTCTACGTTATCACTCAATCCCACACAGTGATGTCCATTACCCAAGCTAAAAAACGGTATGCCTACTGGCAAACATTCCCATTACAAAAGCATTATCAGCTGGACTACGCCATTGCCGTTCTCATGCTGACAGGCAAGTGGGCGCCACCACAACGATTCATCAAACCCGTATATCGTTGTCGATACTGCCGAACAACCTGCGCTGAGATCAATATCTGTGATTATTGCGCAAAAATCTTAATGCAGTAAACACTACTTAACCAATGTGAAACTTATAAGGACTCTGCCAATGCAATAACAACAATATGCCTTTCCAATCGTGTCTATTCGCTCATTCACGCAACCTAGAAGTGTGGCTCACAATGGTTTCCCTCTAGGGTTTAGGTTAACCATGCCGTGACCGACAATAACCCACCTATGACTATCTACGCTTTCCGCATTTCTTTTTTTTGAAATGCGGAATTGAGATTTTAAAAATGCAAAACCTAGACAGCAACGTGAACAGCATCAAAACCCACTTTGGACAAAAACAGCTCGCATTGCTTAATGATGATGACGTGACAGAGTTGATGCTCAATAGTGATGGGTCGCTTTGGGTTGAGCGCTTTGGCAAGCCAATGGCTGTCGAGTCCAGCATGACGCCCACACAAGCCATGCTGTTGATGAAAGCCTTAGCGGGTTACCACCAAATATCGTTAACGCCCCAAAACCCCATTTTAGAATGCGAATGTCCCATTGATGGCAGTCGCTTTGAGGGACTAATACCGCCCATTGCTGCCGCGCCGACTTTTGCACTGCGTAAAAAAGCCTTACGCGTATTCACGCTACAAGAATACGTTGATACAGGCATACTTTCCGCTGCGCAATATAACGTGCTCAAGCGAGCGATTATCGAACGTAAAAATATATTGATTGTCGGGGGGACTGGTAGCGGTAAAACCACCTTTGCTAACGCATTAATTCATCAAATGGTATGTAACTGCCCCAATGACCGCATTGTGATTATTGAAGACACCAACGAAATTCAATGCGCGGCCCTGAACTCTGTTATCTTGCGGAGCAACGCAACGACGCCTATGTCACAACTACTGCGAGCAACACTTAGATTACGTCCAGACCGCATATTGGTGGGTGAAGTTCGTGGAAGTGAAGCCCTCTCCTTATTAAAAGCTTGGAACACTGGCCATAGTGGTGGCATCGCAACGATTCACGCCAACAGCGCCAAGCTAGGCTTATTACGTTTAGAGGATTGCATAGCTGAAGTGGCACAAAACATTAACCGCAACCTCATCGCTCAAACAGTCAACATTGTCGTGTTCATTGAAAAGACACAAGAAGGTCGCCGCATCAAGGAAATCATTCAAGTGAACGATTACCAAGACGGTCAATACCTCACTGAGCGTATCGAATACTAATTCACCATCAAGAACACTTAAGGCATTAACCATTTTGGTTAGTGCCTTTTTTTATACCTAACACTTGAGGCCAAGACCTCTTTACTCGCGTTATTCACCAAAAAAGGAAAATCCCATGCTCCAATCTACATCGCTCACTCCGCCACGTTATCAGCGCAGGCTCAGTTTATTGACTGAGCACCCACTTATCTTAACGGGACTGCTGTTTGCGGTTTTACTACTCTTTCCAGACTTAGCCCATGCTTCCTCAACTGGTATGCCCTGGGAAGGGCCACTAACTAAGCTTGTTGATTCAATCACCGGTCCCGTCGCCTTTGGTATCTCAGTACTGGCCTTGGTGGCCTCTGTGGCTGGCTTAATCTTTGGCGGTGAGCTGTCTGGATTGATTAAGAACATGCTTTTTCTGGCATTAGGCATCTCCGTTATCGTGTTCGCGACCAACATGCTGAAAAGCTTGTTCGAAATTTCCTCTACCCTCATAGGTTAACCCCGTTATGGCCTTGCATCGCACCCCGATTTTTAACTTTCACCGCGGCAACCTGATTATGGGTTGTGAGCGAAACCCGTTGTTATTACTAGGGCTGCTGTGCATGGTCCTGGCGATATTACAAACCATTCCCACGGTATTGTTGGCGGCGTTTCTGTGGATAGGGGGATTGCCTTTGCTGCGCATCATGGGCAGGGCTGACCCGCACATGAGCACCGTTTATCAAGCGTACCGTCAACACCCTGACTACTATCCTGCTCATGCCCGTAAAAACCACTCACAGCGAGATTAACCATGTTTAACACAAAGCCTTATCGCGCTCCTTCAATGGGGTTTTCAGACCTGCTTAATTACGCTGTCATGGCTGACAATGGCGTTATCTTAAATAAAGACGGCTCATTACTGGCCGGATTTTCGTTCGCAGGGGCTGATGTGTCCAGCTCGACCGTGGCAGAGCGCAACGATTTAATGAACCGCATCAACAAAGCGCTGTGTTCATTTGGCACCGGCTGGATGGTCCATGTTGAAGCCGTGCGTGACCAAACACCCAATTACCTCAACACTGACACTGCCGCCTTTATTCACCCCGTGTTTGCCATGATTGATGAAGAGCGTAAAGATTATTATCAGCGCGTGAGTACGCGCTATGACTCTACCTATTACCTGTTCCTCACCTACATGCCGCCTAACAAGGCCAAAGCCAGCATGACCAATTTCATGTTTGAGCAGAACGGCAATATTGAGCGAGGGTTCAGTAAGCACCTGGGTGACTTCAAAGCCAAGTTACGTGAAATGGAGAGCAACCTAAAAAGTTACTTGCACATTGAGCGTCTAGGTACGTACAAAAAAGACAAAGCTGACTCTGCTTTATACTGCCGTTTACTGGAAGCCTTAAACCACATTATTAGCGGCAAAGAACACCCGATGCAGCTACCGTTCTGTCCATCAGGACTCGATACGCTGCTTGGCTTGCATGACTTTTGGACTGGCCTAAACCCCAAGATAGATGACCAACTATTGATGGCCATCAGCATTAATGATTTCCCTGACAGCTCCACGCCCAACATGCTTTATCACTTGGATAAGCTCGGCATGGAATATCGCTGGTCCACCCGTTTCGCCTTTTTTGATGCCACCGATGCAGAGCGAGCCCTCATTAAAGAACAAAAAAAATGGAAGCAGCAAGTCATTGGTTTTAAAGACTTGGTGCTGAACACCCCCAACCCTAACATCAATAAAGATGCGCAGCGCATGATGCTGCAATACGGCGCGGCTATCGACCTAATCAAAATCAAAGGGGTGCAATACGGTCACTACACCTCAACGATTATCATTAGAGGGCAGACACAGCAAGCACTCAACGACAAAGCAGAGCGGGTCATTAACACCATCAAACACCTTGGCTTTAATGCCATGATTGAAACCGTGAACTCCGTGGATGCATTCCTGGGTTCTTTGCCCTCTGACAGCCTGCACAACGTGAGACGCCCATTAGTGAGCACCTTGAATTTAGCCGCAATGTTGCCATTATCTGCACTGTGGACTGGGCGCATCACCAATCCTTGCAAGCTGTACCCCAAAGATTCTCCCGCTATCATGCAGGTCGCCGCAGAAGGTAACGCACCATTTTGGTTAAACCTGCATCACAGCGACTTAGGGCATACACTCGTTTTTGGTCCACCGGGTATGGGCAAATCCACCCTGCTAACAACCTTGGTGGCTCAGGCGTTACGTTACCCTCATTGCCAACACTTCATTATGGATAAAGATTATTCAGCCTATGCCATTAGTCAGTGCGGCGGGGTTCACTATGATATCTGTAAAGACCAAAATATCAGTTTTGCGCCATTGTCCAAGTTGCGGGAAGATTTTGATTGGACCGTGCAGTACGTTATTCAGCTCCTCGCGCTTCAAAATTTCCATGTCAGTAATCGACAAGAGAACGACATTCACGCCACACTCAGGCAACTGGCCGATACTCCAGACCTTGAACACATCACCTTAAGCGAGTTCGTGAACGTCGCTGACATTGAAATTGCAGAAGCGCTTAAGTACTACACCATCGGCAGTGCCGGCGCCTTAATCAATAACCAAACAGACAGCTTCAAACACGCTAAATTGTCGGTGTTTGAAATCGGCGAGCTCATGAAGCGGGGCGACAAAGACCTGCTTCCCGTTTTACTCTATCTGTTTCGTCAAATCGAATTGAGTTTAGACGGTAACCCTGCCTTCCTCTGGATAGATGAAGCCTGGGTAGCACTGGCAAACCCCGTATTTAGGGCAATGATTGAAGAGTGGTTACGGGTTTTACGGAAAAAGAATTGTGTCGTGGCCCTCTTCACCCAAAGCCTAGGCGAAGTAGCCAACTCCGATATCTTTGAATTATTGATGACCGCTTGCCCTACCAAAATCTTCTTACCGAATTTTGAAGCAGGCCGCGAGTTAATCAAACCCATGTACAAGAAGTTTGGCCTTAATGACCGACAAATCGACATCATCAAAGACGCCGAGCCTAAACGTGAGTACTACATCACCCAACCTGAGGGTAATCGGCTGTTCAACTTGAACTTAGGCGAACTCACCCTCGCCTTTGTGGCCAAGAGCAGCAAACTTGAGGTTCAAGCGGTCAGAGACCACGTTAACCAGTATAGCGATGAGTGGTATCCACATTGGTTAGTCACCTGCGGCGTCATCGATGAGCAAACGCGATTGTCTACACGCTGTTAACTATGGCCATTTTATTTAACCCCAAAAAAAACTGACGTACCACACGCATAAAATAACAAACCAAACGAAAAGCCCAAAAGAAAACAATTTCAACATTCTATGTTCTCTCGCGTCTTTTCCAAATGGATCGATTAAATCGCACACCGGACACAACATCAAATCTGAAGACAATAAAGCACCACAACCGCAACAACAAAGTAATGACATAGGTAATTGATTAACATCCATTAACGCGCTAGACATTAGCGGGTTTTACTTCGCGAAATGTACCAAAGAATATTTTTTAAGTCTTTCTATATAAAACCAAAATGAGATCTATGATGACAAGAAAAACCGTTAGATTGGCACTCATTTGCAGTGCCTTTTTTTTACCTGTATCACAACACGCCTTAGCCATTCCTGTCGTTTGTGTTAACTGTGCGAGCGAATGGACCCAACTCGCCAATAACATACAATTGGTGTCTAGCCAAGCAGAGCGCATTCGCCAAACCATTAACCAAGTAAAAATGATTGATGACCAAATCCGTAATACCAAAAACCTTGCCTCCGGTGACTGGGGCAACATCTTTGATCAACTGCAAAAGTTAAATAGGTTAGCCAGGCATGGCGAGAGCATCGCGTTCTCCTCCTCCAATGTCATGGAGGATATGAACCGCGTCTTCAAAGGCTATGACGCGTGGAACCAAGAAGTCGCACCGCAAGCGCTCTCTACTCATTACCAACATGTCTCACAAACGCTTGGTGATACTGCTATGGCGGCAATGAACGTCGCCAATGGTGTACACCTACAACAAGCTGAAGACAATGTGCTGATTAATCGTCAACAACAAGCGTCTGAAAACGCCACCGGACGCCTGCAAGCCATTCAAGCGGGGAACCAACTGACTGCGCAAATGATTAACCAATTGCAGAAGATGGAAACCTTGATGAGCACCCAAATTCAGCTCACCAGTACCCTAGTGCAAGCCGAAAATGAACGCGAGCAAGCCAAACGCGCCCAAACCGACAAGTTCATGCAGGGCGATGTGCCCACACTTGAGTCCCGACAACTTGAAGCCTATGAGCTAAAACAATTTTAAGGAAAACCCATGCGCATTGTTATCACTGTGCTGCTCACCCTGTTATGTGCGATTAACCCTGCATTAGCGGTTGACGCATCTGCCGGTGCACCTGATACCGGTGCCATGAATGAACTACTGCGCATTTTCGAGCAAACAGCAGGACAATGGCCCGCCATTATTCAGCCCATCACCACCTGGTTGTTTTGGACGCTGGTCACTATTTCATGGGCGTGGGGCTTCGGCGAAATGGCCTTAAAAGGCGCCGACATTAAAGAGTTGCTTGCCGAACTGTTCAAACGCACCTTTATGGTGGGCTTTTTTTGGTGGTTACTCATCAGCGCACCTGAAATAGCCTCGGCGATTGTCAACGGCTTTACTTGGATAGGCGGGAAGCTAGCCGGCGACGCCGCAGCTTACAAATCCATATCCCCAAGTTCTATTTTTGATATCGGTATTTCGCTGGTCACTCAAATCCTTAAAAAACTCAGTTTAACCAAGCCCGTTGATAGCCTCGGATATGTATTAGTGGGTATTGGCATTCTTGTACTTTTTGCCTTTATCACACTGCAACTCATGGTCCTTATCATTCAGTATTACTTTTTCCTCAACGCTGGCGTGGTCATGATGGGGTTCCTTGGCCATGAGTGGAGTCGAGAATACGGCATTAACTACTTTAAACTCATGATTGGTCTTGGGGTGAAATACCTCACCATGCAGCTCATCATCGTGTTAACGATTGGCATCACTCAAGACTGGATGAAGCAAAGCGATTTAACCTGGACACAGCTCATCATTATTTTACCGACAATGATTGTACTCTGGGGACTCATTCGTGAAGTGCCGCAAATGGCCCAAAGCCTCGTCAGTGGCAGTGACCAAACCACCGGTAACGCGCTCGCCGGTGCTATGCAAGCTGCAGCGGCAATGGCTGCGATTGCAGCTGGCGCGTTCGCCGCTGCAGGGGGAGCCTCTGGGATGATGCAAGGGGCGGGCAATATGTCACAACTGATGCAAGGGGCCTGGAATGAAGCATCTGGTGGAGACGGCGGAGGAGACAGTGAAGCCAGTACCAATGCAAGCGATCCCGCCACTCAATCCCCACCCGATAGTGTATCCAGTGACGCTGATTATGATGAAGGCGGTAACGATGGTGCAAGCGATGCAGGTTACAACTCTGGCAGTACTGATAATGCTGATAGTGCTGATACGAGCTCAGGCACAAGTGGGATATCGGGGGATACCGCGACGCAATCAAGTGCTAACGACCCCGCTCAATCTGGCTCACCGAGTGAAGCCCGCTCAGGCGCTGACAATGGCTCAGAGTCAAGCAGTTCGGACAACACAACCAACTCAAGCTCACCGGCTGCTAAAAAAGGGTTTGCGGCAACAGCAGCCCTTGCCGCAGGCATCGCAGGCAAGGCCATTGGTAATGAATTAAAAGGCTCTGCCAAAAATGCGTTTACATCCGGTATGAGTAAATTTGCCGCACCTTTCTCAACCCCATCGAATTCCATAACAGGAAAAGCAGCACAAAGCCTTAATTCGAATACATCCGCAAGCAAGGGGTGTGCAGGAAGTACAACCTCAGTGCCTTGGATGCAACAAAGTGGCGGATTTCAAAATTTATCACCACAAGCTCAACAGCAAGCCCGTAATAATCATAATGAATGGAAAGAAGAACCAGGACACACCTTTAACCTCAACGATTATGTCGCCTACACCCAAGACAAAAATAACTGCGAGTAACCCTTAATGACAGACAACACACCCGAACACGCTCAAGATGAAATGAGCTTGATGTACCAACGCGCCCGTATGGAATGGGACGAACGCATTGGTGACACCGTGCATCAACTGAAAACCTGGCGCATTATCGCCATTCTTTCACTCACCGTTGCCGCCTTTGCCGTCATGGGCGTAGGTTACATTGGCGCCCAAAGTAAGATCCAACCTTACGCCTTGGCCATCAGTGATAACAAGGTCATTGCCTTGCAGCAACTCGACCACTTACCCGATAGCGAACGAGAAATGGTCACCCGCTCACTTATCGGTGGCTTTATCGAAAATATCCGTAGCGTATATTCCGATCCCTTTGCCCAGCAAAAAGCGACCTTAGATGCCTATGCCCATTTACGCAGTAACGATACGGCGCATGGCCAAATCACTCAATACTTAGGCAAGACACATAATCCCATTGCTCGCGCTGAAACGGAGTTAGTGACCGTTAAAGTCCAAAGCGTACTCCCGCTCGGTAATGGCAATTCATATCAAGTGGAATGGACTGAAACCATTATTGACCGAAAGGGCACACTGCAATCAACCCCACGATTTAGAGCGGTGGTCACCGCCATGAATCAAACACCCAACTCTCAACAAGGGTTTATGAGTAACCCGACGGGATTATGGATCACCACTTACCAAGTGACGGAAATCAACTAACCATGAAATACCCAATATTAGCCAGTCTATTACTGGCAAGCATCGCGCTTCCTGCATTGAGTGAGGCGACGCCACTCACCTCAAATGAACAACAGGCCCTACAGTTATCGCAACAATGGATAGGTAAAGAGCACAAGGCCATCACCGATGGCAGCGGCCGTGTCACTTACTATTTTGGCAGTACCTTGCCCACCGTGGTGTGTGCCCCCTTTAAAACCTGTGTATTGGAACTCGATACAGGGGAAGTCATTAACCAAGATGGCGGTTTACAAATTGGTGACAGTATTCGATGGCGCGTCACCCCAACCGTCTCGGGATCTGGCGTCAACAAACGCACCCAACTGATTATCAAACCCACCGACGTGGGGTTAGACACCACCCTCACTATCGCCACCAACAAGCGCATTTATCAAGTCAAACTCGTGTCTGATAAAGACAAATGGATGCCGATAGTGAACTTTGAATATCCCGAAGCCAGAGCAGCACAGTGGGCCAGGTATCAACAAGAGATGCAGGTTGAAACCCAGCTCAATACCTTGCCTGACGGGCAACGTGTCCCAGAGCTCGATTTTAACTATAACGTATCGGGTAAAGCCAACTTCAAACCGTTGCGCGTCTATAACGACGGTCAAAAAACCATGATTGAAATGCCCGCTAAGGTCGAACACCGCACCTTACCGACGTTATTAGTGGTCAATGGCAATCAACAAGAGCTGGTTAATTACCGTTATAAAAACAGCTACATTCAAGATGGCCGCCGTATTAACGGGCGCTTCATTGTCGATCAACTGTCATCAGCGATCATGTTAGTGGTCGATGTCGGTGGCGACCAAGAATCCATCTTGATTGAATACGAGGGTAAATAATGCGGAACCTCTTTCTTATCATCACCTTATTACTCATGACGGGCTGCTCAACCTCACCCCATAATTATTTGAATTTTTCATTATCAGACAGCGAAGAAGTGATCATTGCATCCGATCTCGCCTGGCTCATCAAAGAAAAGCATGGCGCGGCGGCCACCTTTGAGTTTGATTACCCCATGCGGTCAAACAGCACCTCGTTTTCAGAGGCCGTTGAAATGGCACTGCGCAAGCAAGGCTTAGCGGTATACGGTAGAAGCATCAGCGAAGGTGAGCCGATGGCCAAGACGCACAACACACTCTATTACACCCTTGATACGCTTAATGAAGGACAACTCTACATTCGCGTCATGGTGAACGAGCGTTTCTCGTTTCAACGCATTTGGCTGCGTGATCACAATGAAATATTACGCCCATTAGCCACTACCAGCGTGTTTGAGGGGGTATCTAGTGAGTAGTGTTAATCCGATCGTTAATCAAGATCCCAATTCTCATCATCCCAACAAAAAATCCCTACGCAAAAAGCTCGTTATTTTTGGTAGCGGTATTTTGGGGTTTATTGCGTTGTTAATGCTGTGGGCGCTGGCCAGTAAGGCCGCGACGACGTCAAACAGTAGCGACGCAGAGACAGAGCAAACCGCAGCAGATAAACGCAGCACCGAAGGCGGTGTGCCTGAACTTATCGCGGTGAACTTGAATAAAACCACCGAGATCAAACCCAAGAGTGAAGACATCACGGTAACACCGCCACTGGTGGTGCCGCACGTTGTGCCGCCACCGCCGCCGTTAACCCTTGATATGCAACGCTCAATGGCCTATCAACAACAAATGCTCGATTATCGGCAACAGCAATTACTCAGTGCCATGGCCAGTGACACGGTAGTGCAATTGAAAAGTGGGCAAATCAGCGCGACCGCAACCGATGATGCGTTATCGCAACTGAACGCGCAGGCGCAAATGCTGCAAGAGCGCATTACACTACAATCTGCGATGCCTACCACCACGGCAGGGGGTGACGGCTATGGCGCACAACCGCTTAATCATCAACAACAAAAGCGGGCCTTTATGGAGGAACACCGTCAAATTGATTACTTGAAGCACACCAAGGAAGCATCAATCAGCCCTTATGAGCTAAAAGTCGGCACGGTTATCCCCGCCACCTTAATCAGCGGCATTAATTCGGACTTAGCCGGACAAGTGATCGCCTCTGTGAGCCAAAACGTGTATGACAGTGTCAGTGGGGCGCATCTGCTTATCCCACAAGGCAGTAAGCTGTATGGCGTGTATGACAGCCACGTCGCGTATGGTCAATCACGGGTATTACTGGCATGGAGCCGGATTAACTTTCCCGATGGAACCACGCTTAACCTAGAGAACATGGGCGGCATGGACACCCAAGGGTATGCAGGGTTTGAGGATGAGGTGGACAATCACTATTTCAAGATTTTTGGTAATGCCCTACTCCTTGGCATGATCTCCGGCGCGGCTCAAGCCGGTGTCAGTGAGCAAGGTGACAACGATACCCCGAGCGCGATTGCTGATGGTGTCACCCAACAATTTGCGCAAACCGGCAGCAGTTTAATTCAAAAGAATTTAGACGTGCAGCCCCGCATTATTATTCGTAACGGTTATCGCTTTAACGTGATGGTCAACAAAGACGTCCTGTTAACCCCGTATACCCCACGCCGTTAACCCCACTTAATTTTCCAACCATAAAGGTTTGCCATGAAAAAAATCATCACGGCGGCGCTGCTGTGCGCGCCATTTGCCCTACACGCCGCCTATTTCGAACAAGAAACCGTGTCATTTGATGACGATGGAAAGCCCATCATCAATGCACAATTGACGTTACCGCCTATCACGGCTCGGGCGAGTGCCCACCCAACAACAGCGCAAGTCAGTGAGTCAAACCCTGTACTCATCAACAAACCTGTTCATTCGCAAGCAAGCGCGGGGATGAGGATTGATGAGGCCAAGCCCGTTATTTACCAGCATTCCCATTTCATTTACCCCGATGAAAGCTACTTTGATGCCATGAATCGCTGGTTAGCCAGAGACAATTTCAAGCAAGTCGCGTGGAGCCTAGACGATGACACCATGATGGTGCTGAACAGCGCACCCACGGGCATCATCAGTTTTGCCGGCACCACTCAAGGCGTGATGCGAGAGTTAAGCCGCCAACTGGGCACCCCGTTTGAATTCACTTATGAACGCAAGCGTCACATGGCCGCCCTGCATCAGTTCCATGGCCGTGAGGTGCAAATCGTCGAAGTCAAAGGCCGCAGTATTCAAGATGCCGTGGCCTCAGTCGCAAACGAGTACCAATGGCAGTGGCAAGACGAAAACTGGCATTCACCGCACAACTTCACATTACAAAGTCACTACCCCATCGTCACCCCAAAAGGCGATATCAACCGGGCATTAACCACGGTATTAACCGGCTACCCCTTGGATGCCAAGCTGCTCAACTCTACTCGCACCCTGTTTATTACCGCGCAATAAGGAACTCACCATGCGTTTACCTCTATTAATCGTGGCCATCACAGCAGCATTAAGCGGCTGTATGTCACAGAACTATCTCGACACAAAACAAGATGCAGAGCGTGTGCATGAGGCGATTGAAAGCCACTTATCAAGCACGGCAGCCCACCAAGTAATGAACATCAATCGTCCACCACTCACGTTAGCGCCGCTGAAAACGGAGCGTCAAATTGGCTGGTTAAATGAAAGCGTGTCACTCAACGTCGATGGCTTACCGCTGTCATTGGTGTTATCGCAACTGATGGCGGGCGTCGACGCCAACATCTGGTTTGATGGCGATGTGAACCCCAATAAACCCGTCACGCTGTCGTTTAAATCCAGCCGCCAAGACGTGCTTAACTTGCTGTCTCGGGAAACCGGTTACGGCATGAACGCCACCAAAGATAAGCTTTCCGTCAGTAAGTTTGAATCTGAAACCTTTGTACTCACGTTGCCCGTAGGTCAATACAGTGGCCAACTTGGCAGTCAGTCCGGTGGACAAGACACGAAAGTCACCGGTCAATTTCTTAATACAGCCTATAACCAAGTCGATGTTGTCACTGAAATCAGTCACAGCATTAAAGCCATCTTGAAAGATGATAACAGTGACGATGAAGACAAACTCATCGGGAGCGTGGAAGTGGTCCCGTCAATGACCACCATCGCGGTCCGCACCACCCCTGACCGCATGGTGCGAGTGCGCTCCTTGGTGGCGTCGTTTGAAACCGAATTATCCAAGCAAGTGTTAATCGACATTCGGGTACTTGAGTTTCGCTCAAACAAAGGCCGTGAGCGCGGCATTGACTGGAACCTAGTCAAAGACATTGGCGGCGGCTCACTCGAGTTTTATATCCCAGGCACCAACACCGTCACTCAAGGCGGCAATGCGGGTCTCGCGTTTAAAGGCACTGGCAAGTGGGACGGCACCACGGCGCTGATTAAAGCACTGGAAAAGCAAGGCACGGTCTCAACCGATACGCCCATTACCGCATTGGTACTCAACAACCAACCGAGCCGCATTGCGCAAACCCTCACCACGCCTTATCTCTATGAAGTGAAAGCCGAAAACAATGGCGACATCGTCACGGCTTCCGTCACGCGGGCCACCCAAACCGAAGGGGTCGATATGATGATCACCCCAAAAGTCATGCGCGATTATGTCTGGTTACGCATTGCCGGCAAGCTCACCAAAATTGTCGGGGACAAAAGTGAAACGGTGTACGACGCGACCCTGCGCTTTTTAGATACGCGTGAAAGTGAGCTCAACTTCACCAACAAACTGCGTTATGGCCAAACAGTGGTCATTGGCTCCATCAAACAAATGACGACGACTGCAGAGCACACTAAACAATTTGGCGTGGATGCATTAGGCGGTGAAGGCACACAGTTAGCGACCGTTGAAACCTTGGTGTTACTCACACCTAAGCGAGTGGAATAATGACCCACTATATTCCCAACCATGCGCGGCTACCGCAAACCCACGGCGCACTCAAAAAACATCGGGGCCAATACCCCGCCACTTTTGAGAAAATAGTCAAAAAAGAAAATGCACAATTTCGTTATCACAGCAATCAGCCCGCCTTATGTCGGGGTGAATATTTAATCTCAATATTGCCGCCTCATCAAACCGATTGGGTGATGTTTATCGCCCTTGAGGACAATGATAAATGGTATGGCTTACACGCCAAATCCAATGCCGTGGTGCGTGAAAAAATCGCCAGTTTTGATGTGCTGCTCACGGACTTTGACCACCCGCTCAACCAAAGCGAATTGGTCTACATTAATTGCGAGGACATTCCTGAGCGGTTGAGTGCCTTGTTTGAGGAGAAGCTGGAAGTGACCGACGTGTCACTCAACGCCATTCCACCTCAATATGGCCTCAAACCGCTGAATCGTTTTAGCGCCAAATACGGCATTGCGATTGGGGCGCTAAGCCTTTGTGCTATTGGTGGATTACTGGCGCTGTCTAAATCTGAGCCTCCCCCACCTCCGCCCGTCAATCCTTGGGAAAGTTGGAGCCAACACTACCTGTCTCTGAATACGGCAGACCACGCCCTGAGAAGTGGCGCACAATTAGTGGCTCTAGGGTGGGGATTACCGATTGATTGGCAACTCAAAGGTGTCGCACAAGCAGGAAATGCTATCAACCTCACTATCGAACCAAGAGGAGACGCTAAACAAGCAACCTTGATGGCATGGCTAAAAAAACGCCCTAAACACACCACCATCGCAGTGGAAGGTCAAGGCGTAGAGATCTCCATTCCACTGTTAACTAAGAGTGAACCCACGCTCTACCAGCTCGGCGATTATCATCAGCGCTTATACGACAACTTACGTCAATTGGGCGCGAAAGACCTCTCGATGCTCAACGTGCTTGGTAACAATGATACCCAGCAATGGATTTACCAAGTCACGTTTAACGCCACCAACCTGTACACACTCATTAACCTGAGCAAGTTGCTAGAAACACAACCCATTTTTATCAGTAACTTTAATATCACCGCGCTCACGCCGCCGTTACTTGATACAACCATGACATTGACCTTAATCGGTCAATGAGGACATTTTGATGACACAACCTCTCGATGTTAAACGTAAAGTATTAATCGGCTTATCAGCCACGATGATGATAGGGGCGCTAGTAGCCGGCGCCTATACGCTGCTGCCCACACACAGTCCCGCACCGTCACCCATGCAACCGACATTAACCGCCGTCACTGACAGCATGCCTTATCAATTACCTGAAAGCGCGATTGAACCGCAACCCGTCATGGCTCAACACGCTCAATCACACCCATTGCAGCAAAGCTCACCGCCCACTCAAGCGATTGAGGTGACCATTCCTGCCAGTGCAGAGCAGATCTTAATGCTCAGTGAGCAAATTCAGTTAAGCGAATTGCGATCTGCTGCAGATAAAGCCGCGCTTGCCGCTAAAAATGCGAACGCAGCGCTAAAGGGTCAAGGCCCAGCCCCAAGCCAACTTGACAGTTTATTTGACAACACCGCGTCAAATGACAAAACCGTCAATGTGCTCGATACCATCAGCATTAAAAGCCTGGTCAGTACCGCCGCCGGTGTCAGTGGTTACGTCAATATTGGTAACCAATTGATGCCCATCAAAAAAGGCACCCGTATTGGTGATATTCGCGTCATCGATGTGACGGCGCAATATGTTGATCTCTCTTATCAGGGCAAAATCGCCCGCAAATACTTAGGATCATAATATGGAACCAGCCCTAAATATCATTATCGATGCGACCTTAAAGCTTTGGTACTTTGAGGAGCGAAAAGTACTCGCGTTAACCACAGGGGAAATTATCACCAGTGACTACAACGCCTCGAACTTAAGCAAAATTGCCGATTATATTCAGCAATCAGATAACCTTAACGGCGGGCGTTATTTTGGCTTGAGTATGCCAGTTCGCTTGGTTGACCAAACACAAATTGACGCCTTGTTTAGTCAAGTGACCACGCTGCAACAACATGCCAATTTGAAAGAAGAGGTGCTATCGGATATTGGTGAACGCGTTAAGCGCTTACTACAACGCGCCGTGGATTTAGGCAGCTCTGATATTCACATTGAGCTGTATGAGCATGAAGTACAGTTCTACGCCCGCGTTGATGGTCGCCGCATCTCGCTGGCTGAAACCGTGCCTGACCACAGTCACGGCGAGCAGCTTTTTGCCTATATCTTTACCTCAAAAGCCACCTCAAAAGACGACGATTATGTCGCCAGTAAGCCCAACAACGGGCAACTAGAGCAGCTTTTGTCGTGTCCAGGCGATGACGACAAAACAAAGAACTCTCGTCTAACCCTCTGGCGAGCCAGTTATATTCCAACCAAGGGCGGCGGTAAAATTACCCTTCGCTGGCTTAACGGCCAACAGCACATTCCCATGCTGGAAAGCTTAGGCTGGACAGACGGACACATTGCCGCAGTACGGCAATTTCTAAAGAGTCCATCGGGGGTCTGTATTTTGGCAGGTAAAACCGGTAGCGGTAAAACCACGACGATTGCTTCCATCATAAGCGAGATTTTGAAGGAACGTTCAGTCCAAACCTTAGAAGATCCACCTGAATTCAACTTAGGAATCCCGCAAACCACCGTCACGGTGGATAAAAACAGTGATACTAAAAGTGGCTTTGCGACTTATTCCAAAGTATTGCTTCGTCACGATGTGGACGTGGAGATGCACGGGGAAGTGCGCGACCACCTTGGTGCAATGGAGGTCACCCGCAAAGGGGAAACCGGTCAATTGATCTTCACCACTATTCATACGTCAAGTGCAGCGGGGATTGCGCACACGCTCACTGAACAGCTTAACGTGCCTGCATCCGTGGTGTCGGCGCCAGGATTAATGGGCATTTGGGCATACCAAACCTTAGTCAGAACCCTGTGCCCTCATTGCAAACTCACCGATGATGAGGCATTAGCTGCCTATGACACCCACGAGCATGGCGATGAGTGGTTACACGCTAACGATGCGGTGAACACCTTTATTGGTCAAGATCACCGTCAACACGTCCGCTGGCGTAACCCTGACGGCTGCGAGCACTGCAACCAAGGGGAAAAAGGCCGAACGGCGTTACTTGAAATGATTGTCCTCGATGATGAAGACCGTCATTTCATTTTGAATAAAGATTACCTGGGCTGGCAAGTTGCGTTAGAAAACAAAGGCTATAAAACCGTGCGCGACCATGCGTTAAGCAAAATCAAACGCGGTGAAATCGACCTACTCACGGCCACGGGCAAGGTTAACCAGCTTATCCCACTTTCTTCAACCGATATTTACGCCACCTTTGACGTATAAGGACACCCCATGAGTTGGCAATTTAGCCATAAAAAGCAACTTAAGCTGCTCGACAATATCTATCGCCTCACTGCGGCAGGGCTTAAGCAGCGCGACATCGCAGAGCAAATCGCCACTTACGGCAGTGCTATTGAGCAGCGCATCGCCACCGAATTACTCACCAGCATTGACAGTGGCCATGGGTTTGCCCAGGGACTTAAAAACTGGATTGACCGCTTATCCTGGCAAGCCTTGATCGCCGGTGAGCAGGCAGGGGATTTAGAGGGCGGGCTCAATAACGCGCTGTTGACGCTGCGCACCAGTAGCGCCTCCACCAGTGTACTAGCAAAAGCCTTAGCCAAACCCGTGGCGGGAGTGAGTTTAATCTTGGCCGTATCGGCGGGTATCGCATCTGGATTGTTCCCCAAATTCAGCACCATGGTGCCCATGAACCGATGGGATAGCCTAACGGTCTATGCCTATGAGTTTGGCTCATTCTGGCAACACTGGGGCCTGATGGTCGGCGGCGCGGTCACAATATGCTTAATCGCCATATCCCTATCCTTACCCTTACTCACCGGAGAGAGTCGCAATAACCTTAACAACTGGCCGATTTACCGCCAATACCGGTTAATCCAAACCAGCGCCTTACTTTACTCGTTAGGCAACTTAACGACGGCAAACTATGGATTGCTCGATTCGTTATCAAACATCAAGCAACACGCCTCGCCGTTTTTAGCCTGGCACGTCGATAAGATGATTAGTCATGTGCATCAAGGCCGCATTAACCTCGGTGATATTTTGGACACCGGATTACTCAATCCCAGTGAACAATCCACCTTGAAGTTACTCGGCCAAATCGGCAATAACGCCGATATTTTGCTGCGAAGCGCGGCGATTCATCACGCCATTATCACTGAAGAAATGGACACACTAAAAAGCATTGGCACCGATGCCATCAAAATCATGGGCGCCTTAATAGGCGCACTAATGGGCGCGGGCATTGGTATGTTAGTGCTCAGCATGGCCACCAATATCGTTATTTAACCTTAAATCCAATCCATTTAAATCCCTTAAGTCTTGCGCAATGAAGCGTTAAGACCTTTTACTATTGAGAAAAAATTATGAAAAAGTTACAAAATCAAAACCGCAACGCTGCTTTTACTAACAAACAACGCGGCGCATCAACCGTCGATGTGATGATTGCAGCCGGTTTTATTATCGGCGCTATCTTGTTAACCGTCATGATTGTGCCAAAAGTGCAAGATGCCATGACTATTTCTAGCTTTCAGCGTGATGCCTCAACCATCCAAAGTGGTGTACTGCGCTGGAAAAAAGCCCGCTCTAACTACACAGGCGTGACGTTGACCGAAATCTGTAATCAAAACATCTTAACCAAGGGCGGCACTATTTGCGGCACGTCAAACAACGGCCAAGCAACTAACCCATTTGGCGGTAACTGGACGGTACGCGCTAACAGCAATCCTGGTCTGTTTGATATTGTGGCCACACTGCCTAACAACCCAGATTCGATTGCTGAGGTGGCTGATACCATGGCACCTATCACCCGTGGTAACTGCCAAAGTGCGACGCCTTGCACCACGCTTACAAAAACCAGCACAAGCTTAACCATGACGTTCTAAGGAAGCAGCATGAAACCATTCCAGCGTGGCGCGTCCACGCTGGATCTGCTTATCGCCTTTGGCTTTTCAATGACATTATTTCTACTCCTCTTCCCCTCCATTTACCTCACGCTTGAGCGGGCTACCAAGGCGCAATCCCTTAAAAATGGCGTCGCCCAAGTCACGCAAGCAAGCGATATCTGGTACGGGAAAGAGATCATGCGAACCCGATGTTTAACGCTGCAACAACCGTTGACCATCCATACCCTCATGAATGAGAAGTTAGTCGATAGACAGATCCAAACCCTTGATTGGAGCTTCACAGTAACCACAGTGGACAGCACCAATAATCCCTTGTGGCAACGCCCATTACGGATAGTCACGACGGTTACCATTCCAGATGAATCGCTGCGTATTGCCATGCAGCAAGCTTTATCTCCCACTAAAACAACCGATAGCACACTCATTTTTGAAACGGCTATCCAATCTGACATAAACAACACGCTCGCCATTATGGACCGAAGCACAGGATGCCTTCAATGAACCTACAGACACGCCAACGTGGCTTTGTGGGCGTACTTTCTTTTTTGATTGTGCTGAGTTTTTTCAGCCTCATTCTTATCGAGATAGGTACGGCCAAGACACGAGAACAAAAGATTTCACAAGCCATGCCGTTTTATGACCGCATGAAACATAATATTCAGCAGATCAACGCTTACCAGATGGATCAAGTCGCAGGAGGGCGATGGACTATCGACGAGTTAGCGATCTTTCCGAGTAACTGGCAACAGTTGGAACCTCGGTATTTACCCCACTGCAATAGCAGTGAGGAGAATAAAGGCTACTGTATTGCTAACAGCAAGACCCCGTGGAATACCATCATGACGATGGTACAAAGCTTCGCCCTTCCGCCAAACTCTGGTCCTCAACTCGTGATCACCATTCCGATGCACCCAAACACGACAACGTTTGCGCTTGAACGTGACGCTTACATTGGAGCACTTGGAAAGCTACCAGGGGCCAGAATGGATGATGCGAAAAACGCAGTCATGTTAACTATTTCAAGAAGTGACAATGCGATTCAGCATGACGGAGTGGTTAAGCGCTCTGGCAGTAACTCGACGCTCACAGGTGATTGGGACGTGGGTGGGCAGTTTGCAATAACCAACACCAAGGACGTATTAGTGCGTAACAGTGACGGCTCGCAAACCAACTTAGCCACAATGGTGCTGACCACCTTCGTAGCCAAGCATGGTGAGCGTGTCGATAAACCTAAGTGCCCAACGCACCTAAAGCCTGATGCTCAGGTAGCGATTAAGGGCATTTTTCCGCATAGAGAACCCGACGATTTTAACGAAGTCAGTAAACAAAAAGCCTACACCACAGAGTATTCGAGTCACTGGTTAGTGGGACTGGATTATTACGCCATCAACAAAATCAGCAGAGAGTGGGTATTTATGCATGACGGTGAAGTCAGCGTAAGCCTACGTTGTATTCCTAACTAAGAGGTATAAAAGTAATGAAAGCATTATCAGCAGCCATATTGAGTTTATGTCTAACCAGTTCAGCCTTTGCCGCGAGTGATGAAGGTAAGGTCACGTTTGAGAAAGGTTTTGAATCCCATAAGAAAAACATGCAATACAACAGCATTTCTCCCGAAGAAACAGCAGAAACTTGGCGGTTATACGCGAAAAAACCTGAAACCTCACCAAGTTCAGGCGGGGGCGAGCTCAAAATTGTTTGGGAAGGCAGTGCGGCAAAAGTGCCGGTCGCTTGGGACGACGAGTTTGGAGAGTATTATATTGAACTGACGTTTAATCATTCTAATACGGCAGGTTCTGTATGGATTTCAGTAGACAACTCAACCTTGAAAAAAAATGCAGCAATTCCCAGCCCCTATAATTACGAAGCGAACTGGCATATTCTTTATGAAAAAGGAGTGTTTACAGCCAAAGGCTTGGGAAAAGGCTCATCAACTCCAAACATCACCCGCATTTCAAAGTTTCCAATGAAACAACTAAACCAGTGTTCCGCAGGAACCATTCAATCAAATAATACTTATTGCACCGATTCAAACCAACGTACCTGTGAAACAGGTTTGAATCAACGTACATGTGCAAATAACGGGGGATGGATGCCTTGGAAAACAATTAGACTCCCTAGTTGTATTACAGGAAGCCAAGATTGCCGATAAATTGATCCAAATCAATAAAGCATTCATTAGTTAACTATGGCGATCCAAAGCGATCGCCCTATATTATCAATGAGAGCCAAAAATGCATTTTATGGTTACCAAACCCTAAAGAGCGTAACAATGTTGTCTATTAGCGCTTAACTGCGATAAAAAGCTTATTACCCAAGCAACCAAGTGATAAATTAACTAACTAAAAACAACTAGTTAAAACATATTGACCGCCTATAAAAAGAAGATCACACTAGCCTGAATTAGACCTACTTTAATCGGTGTTATCATGAAGAAAACGTTATTAGCTTTAAGTGTTCTTGCAGCATCAACAGGTGTTCACGCTATCGAAAATGGCACACCGGTTACTGCGACAGATTTTCCAAGTATTGTTGAAATGGATTGCACAGGCACCATCATTGGTGGCAAGTGGGTATTGACCGCCGCGCACTGCACGTATGCCAATACAGCAGGATTAAGACCTGTGAATTTAGTGGGCGCAGAAGTGCCAACTGACGGTTCTAGCTTGTTAACCCGCGTTAACGCCATCAACGAATACAAATTTACGCAAGGCGCAGCCAGCGATATTTCCCTTTGGGAACTTGTACGCACACCAGAAGTGAACAGAGTCTTATTTTTATCTAATACACCAATCGAGCGTGATCTCACCTCTAAATTTACTATCTACGGTTTTGGCCAAACAAACCAAAAACTAAATAGCGCTACATACGTGATTGATAACTATGGTCATGAGGATGAAGAGATATTATTCCTACGAGCAAACTCTCACTCTACAACCATTAGTGGCGACTCTGGCGCCCCTTATCTGCTCAACGGAAAAATAGCAGCCATTCACAACAGAGCCGAGATCACAGAACCACCTTTAGGCCAAGAAGGTGAAAACTACCATGGCACCACTGCCACCCGCCTTTCTTACTCACAAGATTGGATTTTAGAGACGGTTAACGGCTGGCACCACCCGACGATTGGTACTGTGGAGGCAGGCAAAAGCAAGACCATCGAAGTGCAATCGCTGCACATGAGCGCGATATCTGACGATGCATCGACAGTTGGAGATATCGAGATTGATGTCGCGAATAGCTCATGCTTAAACGGGCTCATTCAACCATTTGATATCTGTACTTACACGGTAACGAGTGAGAGCGGCTATGAAGGCACACTTACCTTGGATGATGGTCAAACTGTCGTGTTTAACAAGGGCAAGTCAAAGCCTGTTACGCCTCCAGCACCTGCACCCGATGAGGGAGGTTCAAGTGGTGGTTCTATCGGGTTCTTATCTTCACTTGCCTTATTAGGGTTTGGCTTCTTACGTGGGAGGCATCCACGCAATGGTTAAAATATGAATAAGAATCTAAACCCCGAAGAACATACGGCACAACGCCCAACTACGCCACCCACTAAAGATGTAGCCGCATGGTTATGGATGGTGGAAAGAGGAACTATGCTGGTAAAACAATATGGTGTCATGCGAATTAACGCGCACTTTCCCTCCAAAGAGGCTGCTGAGATATACGTAGCGAATGCCACTAAATAGTTATCAAATTCGATAACCTGAGTGGCCACCTAGCCCCTCTTAACATAGCACCAATAAGCCCGCTAATGACAGCGGGCTTATTTTTGAAAAAATTCCAATGAGAATAATCAATGATAGAAATAATACTGACCGTCGCCGTCATTGTGGTGTCGACCATACTACTAGTGCTCGCCCTTCATTCACTCCCCACGACACGCCTCTATAAAAAGACGCCCTATTTACTCTATATCGGGTTTATTCGTGCGCGTCTCGACATCGGTACTCGTGTATTCATGACCATGCTTGTGGGGTTATCCCCTTTCTACTTCATGTTCATGACTGAATTAACGCCCACATCGATAGTATTACCGCTGATGGTAATACCTCTGTGTGCGGCTCTGTTCTTGAACCCCGAATTACAGCGTATTGACCAAGCCACATTAGTGGTCACAAAACCCTTGTTCAGTACAGTGGCCACTGTGCACCTGAGAAATGCCTACCAAGCATTTGACCGCGAGACTTATGCCGAACTTATGCAACTCGTCAGAGTATTACCATCAAAAGGCATCACCCGCATCACCTTGACCTCCCCGATGTTCTATAAGTCCAATGATGAACTTCGCGATTTTAGCACTCTCGAAAAACAGCTCCTACGTCACAATGCCACGTTAATCCATGGCCCTGCGAAGAGATTTGATTGCATATTAGGGAAAATATCTATATTCCTAGCCGCCAATAAATACAGCGGCACAACATGGCATAAAATAGACACCCAACGGTGGCACATTATCCATATAGACTCACAGGCAGCTGCATGACGACCCCAAGTAAAAATGACTATACAGAACACCCTCCGAAACAGAAATCGACAAGTAAATCAGGCAATGCTCTGGCACGCAAAGCCCTAGGTGAGCGCATGGAACGCATCGCTCTGGCACGCGAACTGGGGATATCCATTGACGAATTAGAGGCTTTTTAAGGGGGGGCCATGAACCAAAACGCCATTGATACCGTTAAAATACTCGGCTGGGTAATACTGGTCTTTATCAGTCTTTGCTTTACTGCTTATACTTATGGTTATCGACTGAATACCAGTCAATCGTACCCGCCTGGTGTTTACGTTATCAGTGAAGTGAAAGACCAATATCAGGTTCAAGACCTTATCTTGTTTTGCCCACCAGAGGGCCCGATTATCCTCACGGCACTTGAGCGCAATTACATCAATGAAGGGCCATGCAACGCTGGAACCGTGCCCATGATAAAGCGCATTGCAGCAACGGCAGGCTATGACGTGTTATTAGATGAGGTTATCTTTATTAACGGACTGCCACTGTCCGATACCATTATACAGACTCAGGATAGGCAGCTACGGCCATTAACAGCCTTTAGCCATCATGGGCGCCACGCGTTTATGCTTCCGCCTGAGACGGTTTTTGTGTATTCAGAATATGCGCCGACACACAGCTTTGACAGTCGCTATTTTGGGTATGTGTCTGTGGACAATATTCACGGCATAATCAAGCCTTTGCTGCTATGGTCCGACATTATTACATCATGGGAAGTAGTGCGTTTGAGCGCTATGTATTATACAAAAAAGAGCGGACAATAGGATTATCCGCTGCGAAAAAAGACAATGGAAGGAATATTCGCAAAATATCAAGCATTACAAGCCTTGATATTAAAACCACGCAGGATAATAAGGTAGCAAACTAATTAAAGTACCTTATTAATCCGCAATATATATCGACTCCTCAATACCAGCAACATAAATCGTTGAAAAACCAATCGAAAACAGTTCAATAAACACCCCTTAGTATGAATAAGCTACAAAAAACATCATTGTTCACAACTTACACACCAAAACATCTCAATTCCAACAAAAGCGACCCATATGAACGATAAATACAATAACGCCATTAAGGCGCAAACGCGCACGCAAAAAAAAGCCTCGACATTCATTCCACTCGGGGCTTTTTCTTTGGCTATCCCACTTTCATTTCAAGTGGCCACGCAGCACTTTGCCGCTGCATTCGCCTACCAAGCCGCACTGGGGAGCAACCTTAACCATCTGTACGCGCCTTGGAAAATCATTAGTTGGTTTAAGCAATATCATGAGATTTATCCTGACATGGTGATTCAATCCGCCACCATTGGGCTTGCGCCGACGATGGTCACAGTGGCGGGCGTACTTGCGTATAAATTGCATGAACAAACCAAAAACAAAGCTAACCACTATTTGCATGGCAGTGCCCGTTGGGCCAATAAAGAGGACATCATTAAAGCAGGCTTATTGCACGAAGATGACGTAGACACCGGCACGGGCGTGATTGTGGGGGGATGGGTAGATAACAAAGGAAAATGCCATTACCTGTGCCACACCGGGGTTGAGCATGTGCTGTGCTACGCCCCTACTCGTTCAGGCAAAGGCGTGGGCTTGGTTCTGCCTACCTTGTTATCTTGGACACACAGTGCGCTTATCACCGATTTAAAAGGCGAGCTCTGGGCACTCACGTCTGGTTACCGCAAACACATGGGCCAACATGTGCTTAAGTTTGAGCCTGCCAGTCGCAATACCGTGTGCTGGAACCCGCTTGATGAAATCCGTGTCGGCACTGACTATGAAACCGGTGATATTCAAAACCTCTGTACCTTGATTGTGGACCCCGAAGGCAAAGGCTTAAAAGACCACTGGCAAAAAACCTGTTTCTCATTACTCAGTGGATTGATTGCCCACGTTATCTATAAATGCCAACAAGAGAAGACCATCGCCACCCTGCCCATGGTGGACGCCATTTTATCGTCCCCAAATCGCAGTATTGGTGAGCTTTGGATTGAGATGGCGGGATACGCTCACTTCGTTGATGAAAAAACGGGGGAGTGCAGCCAACACCCATTAGCCGCCGCTGCGGGCCAGGATATGATTGACCGTGAAGAGCGCGAAGCTGGCTCCGTACTCTCATCCGTTAAAAGCTATCTGGTCCTTTACCGCGACCCCGTCGTCGCCGCAGCCATTGGCAAATCCGAATTTAAAATCAAAGACTTAATGAATGCCGATAAACCCGTGAGCCTATACATCATCACCCAGCCCGTGGATAAAGACCGCTTAAAGCCCATTATACGCATCATGATGAACATGATTATCCGATTACTCGCTGACGGCCTAACCTTTGAAAATGGTCGACCGAAAGCCAATTACAACTTTAAGCTGCTTGGGATGATTGATGAATTCCCGTCATTGGGTAAGCTCGATATTTTGCAAGAGTCACTCGCGTTCGTTGCGGGTTACGGGATTAAGTTCTACCTCATATGCCAAGACTTAAACCAGCTTAAAAGCGCCGAGACCGGTTACGGCAAAGATGAGCAAATCACCTCCAACTGTCATGTACAAAACGCTTACCCACCGGGGCGACTTGAAACGGCTGAACACCTCGCCAAGTTAACCGGTGAGACCACCATAGTGAAGAAACAAATATCCCCTTCCAATAAAGGCATGTTCTCAACCGCAAGGCCCTTCGTGTCGTATAACGAAACCAAGCGCACCCTGCTGACTGCAGATGAGTGCCAACGTTTGCCTGCACCCGTCAAAAATGGCGAACTGCTGGTACAAGGTGGCGATATGATTATTTACGTGGCCGGCTATCCTGCCATCTATGGCCGTCAAATACTCTACTTCAATGACCCTGTTTATTTGGCTCGCAGTCAAATGCCTGCACCGGCTCAATCAGACCGTCTCATCGAGCCAGTAGGGAGCGACACCTTAAACAAGATTAAGCAAACCGACGCAGAACAAAATGATGCGGCAATAGATACCGCACCACAAGACATTGCCAAGACAGAATCAATAGAAGACTACCTATAGTCAGAGTTCAAATAGGTTATCCACATTTTCGGAGGATAACCAGACTCATATCTTTGTATAAATTTCAGACTGCAACGCAGGAAGATATCGAACTTCGAACGGAGTATTTTGCGTCACCTCAATCTTGCTCCGAAACAATCATCTAATTTTAACTTTCAGAAAGAGAACACACCTATGCACCTATTTATCGCTGAAAAACCATCAGTAGCCAAAGCCATTGCGGCTGAACTTGGCATAACCGACACCAAACGCACTCACTTAGTTTGCGGTGACGATGTGGTCACATGGTGCTTTGGCCACATGCTTGAACTGGCAGAGCCAGATGACTACACGCCCGCCGATGTACCTTGCCGTAATGGTAAAAAGATATGGCGAGTGGACGAACTACCGATTATTCCCGCCAATGATAATTGGGTACTGAAACCCAAGCCTGACGCTGAATTTCAGCTCAATCAGATTGGTCAGTTAATCAAACAAGCGAGCACCATTGTTAACGCGGGAGACCCCGACCGTGAAGGTCAATTGCTGATTGATGAAGTGCTTGATTTCTTTGGTAATCAATCCCCTGTTTTACGCTACTGGGCAAACGCGATTGACCCCGTATCGGTTAAACGTGCTTTAGCTGATTTGAAAAACAACGCGGATTATCTTCACTTTGGCCAAGCCGCCATTGGTCGCCAACGGGCAGACTGGTTAATCGGCATGAACTTAAGCCGTGCCATGACCCTGCGCGCAGAGCGCGGTGGCAGTCATGCCCTGCTTACGGTTGGCCGAGTCCAATCACCAGTCCTTGCATTGGTTGTTGGACGTGACCGTCAAATCGAAACCTTTACGCCTATCCCTTACCACACGCTCAAAGCGAGCCTGGCTCATGAGCAAGGTGACATCGATGTGAACTGGAAAGCATCTGATGAACAAGCTGGACTTGATGAAGAGGGGCGCCTGACAAACACGGGGGTGGCAGATGCCCTGGTTAATCAATTAACCGGCGCCAATGCGACCGTCATAACCTCAACATCAACCAACAAGACACAATCGCAACCACTGACCTTTGCCCTGTCCGATATCACCTTGATTGCGTCAAACAAGTTTGGCTACAGCGCGGAGGATAGTCTGAAAATCTGTCAATCCTTATATGAAAAGCACAAGCTCACGACGTACCCGCGTTCTGACTGTGCCTACTTACCCGAAAGCCAGTTTAATGATGGGGCAGCCACCCTTGAGGCCGTAAAGCAAGTTAACCCTGAACTGGCTAGCCTTATCGATAAGGCTGACACCCGCATTAAATCAAAGACGTGGAACGACAAAAAGGTCACCGCGCACCATGGCATCATTCCAACGATGCACATTGCGGATAAAGCCGCACTCACTGAGCCTGAGCGCAATATTTATAACTTGGTGGTTAGAGCTTATATCGCCCAGTTTTATCCTGGTCATGAGTATGCCAGTACCAGTATTGAGTTTGATATTGGTGGCGAGTTGTTTAGCACCAAAGGAAAAGTGGTCACGCTTAATGGTTGGAAAGATGTTTACCACATCGATGACGAAAAGGAAGACAAAGAGCAACCATTACCCAAGCTCAGTAAAGGCGAGGCGCTCACTTGCCATAGTGTGACCCGCCGTGATGCGAAAACCAAACCGCCGAGCCGATTTACCGAAGGTACGCTCATTCAGGCGATGAAGAACATCCATAAATTTGTTGAAGAAGCTGACAACAAAAAAATGCTCAAAGAGGAGGACGGTTTAGGCACTGAAGCCACAAGAGCGTCAATAATTTCTGAACTTAAGCGCCGTGAATACCTGACAGTCAAAGGTAAGCAAATCAGCAGCACCACTATTGGTCGTTCGCTCATCGATGCGCTCGATGCAATGGTGAAAAGCCCTGTACTGACGGCCTTGTTTGAACGAATGCTTAAAAATGTAGAGCTGGGCACCATGTCACTTGATGACTTTGTGAATAAACAAGTTGCCTTTGTCACCGCCCAGGTGCAAAAGGCCAATAGTGGCAGTGTCAAAATCGCCGGCGCGAAACCTAGCCTCGTGATTTCAGACATTCACAAGTGCAGCGCTTGCAGTGCGGGACTCATTAGGCGCCCAAGCGCTAAGAAGCGCGGCGCATTCTGGTGGGGATGCAGTAATAACCCAACGTGTACCCAAACCTACCTTGATGCCAAAGGGCGCCCCAACTATCAATCAGCCCAAAAAACCGTCCCGACTCAACCCACTGAAATAATCGAAATATCTCAATCTTAGGAGTGACACCTTATGTTTATTCAATTATGCAATATCGGCCAAGATGCCAAGACTCGCTACACCCCGAATGGTAAAGCCGTAACCGCAATTTCCTGTGCCTACAGCGTGGGCTATGGTGACAACAAGAAAACACAATGGATTGAAGCAGAGCTTTGGGGTGAACGCGGTGAAAAACTCGCGGAGAAATGTGTCAAAGGACGGCAAATTCTGCTCACTGCCGATGACGTGGTCATCGATACATTTCCCAAAGCAGATCAAACCACCGGCTTTAAGCTTAAGTGCCGCGTCATCGATATTGATTTCACGACCTTAACGCCAAGCAATTAACTTTCCTCCTTGGTGGTGCAACTCTAAATGACACTACGCACTGAGACTTCTATCCTCTTTAATGTATTGACGCCATAACCAAGCATATCCCAACACAAAAACAAGCAATCCTACCCCCACATGGAAGGTTGTCGAACCATAAAAGGCAATGGTATCTGCATAAGGAAACTGCGAACTTGTTCCTCAGTGAGTGAGTAGTGGCGCAAACGCCCCCCACATACCAACGCATAAAAAAGGAAACAGCATCCCAGCCCACATAGAACGATACCAAAGCCCTAAATACAACATCATAAACAACACTCCAATGACACAGAGTAAGCGGTCTATCACGATACCAAACACCGAGGTTGGGAGCTCCATAAAGACCAATAACAAACAGAATAAAATAATAACCAACGCAATAACAATACCACTCAACTCTTTACCCATAGCGGCAAACCCAATCACAGACGACACCTAGATTAAACACCCAACAACAAAATACTCAAAGGAAATACGCATGCGAACAACAAGTAGACCTGAAAACAAAAAAACTGCTCAACATAATTTACAAGGCACCATCTCGACCAATGAGCTTTTAACTCAAAAATCTCTCGATGCAGAAACCACGCCAGGCTTTGGCGCAAGCTATTCACCCGATGAAGCTGAACTTGCGGGTGCCTTTGTTGAAGATGCCTTAACCGAAATGGATGTGAGAGATAAGGAGCATATTAATGAGCACAACTAAACGCCCTTTTCATGAAACCGTTGCCGCCAATCTGATAGAACGCCTAGAGCAAGGCACTGCGCCCTGGCAACGCCCTTGGACCGACAAACAACAACCTCACCTTCCCTATAACCCCAACAACAATCGACGCTACAAAGGCATTAACACCTTGAATCTCATGGCTCAGGGCTATAGCGATCCACGGTGGATGACCTATAAACAAGCGGCGGCCATTGATGTGCAGGTGCAAAAAGGGGAAAAAGGCACCTTGGTGCAATTCTGGAAATTTAACGATGAAAAAAACAAAACCGACGAGAACGGTAAAGTCGTTAAGGATGCACAAGGTAAGCCGATTAAAATAAAAGTAAAACTTGAGCGCCCCAAAGTCTTTTATGCCTCAGTGTTCAATGCGGAGCAAATCCAAGGCTTACCGCCTTTGATTGTGGAGCCGCCCAGTGAGGAGCAACAATGGCAAAACATTGAGCGAGCCGAAAAGCTGCTCAATGCCTCTGGTGCCAAGATTAATCATGACCAAGCAAGCCGCGCTTTCTACTCAATGATTAAAGACAGTATTCATCTGCCTGAAAAAGAGCAATTTGATGAAGCTGGTAAGTATTATGCCACGGCCCTGCATGAGCTTGGCCACTGGACCGGTCACCCTTCTCGCTTAAACCGTGACTTGGCTAATCCCTTTGGCAGTGAAGCCTACGCCAAAGAAGAGCTACGCGCTGAAATCTCATCCATGATATTAGGCGAAGAGTTAGGCGTTGGTCACGACCCAAGCCAACACACTGCCTATGTTAAGAGTTGGGTAGCCGCCCTTAAAAATGACCCGTTAGAGATATTTAGAGCCGCTGCAGATGCAGAAAAGATATTAACCATGTTGCTAGGCTTTGAGTTACAACAGGAGCACGCCATGACAACCGAACATGAACTCGACGATACCGCCCAATTATCCTGGTCAACCTTACAAGACACCGCCAAAGACCTCGGATTTACAGCCGTGTTAACGACAAACAAAGATAATTTAATATCTCCGTACATCATTAATTACCACAACCCCGACGGCATGCCTGCACCGGTGCAATCTCTTCTGCAAACCGAGGGGAAAGTGCAAACGGGGATAGAGGGCGAAACCGTTAAAGAAACAGACTTCACCGTCGATACTGAGCAACAAAAAGACGCCTTACTCGTTGCCTTAACGCCCTATCAAAACCTCAAACAAATTGAAGAAATTCACCAGCAAGCCCCGAATCAAGCAAGTCGCCCAGCTCAAACACCTCAAGGGGATGAGGTTGAAAAAATCTATCTTCAGGTCCCTTTCAAAGAGAAAGATCAGGTAAAAGCCCTCGGCGCTAAATGGGATAAACAAATCAGCCACTGGTGCGTACCTAAGGGCACCGACTTGACCCCGTTTAATCAATGGCCCGTCACCACGCCCACTACCAGTAAACGCTTTTTAGCGGTGCCTTATGAAGAACGTAAGGAAGCCAAAGCGGCAGGGGCAAAGTGGGATAAGCAACAAAGCGCCTGGTTCATCAACGTGGGTAAAGACGACACACTCCTTGAAAAATGCCGCCAATGGTTACCTGAAAACCAACAGGTTGAAACAACGCCGGTATTAGATGCCCGTGAAGAGTTTGCCGATAAACTGGCCTTCATGGGTTTTGATGTCTCTGGGGAGCACCCCATCATGGACGGGCAAAAGCACCGCTGCCGTGTAGATACCGATAAAAATGGCGTCTCGCACAACTCTGGAGCCGGTATGTATGTTGCTTCACTCGATGACCATCCTTGGGGCTACGCCATCAACAACAAAACCGGCGAAGAAACCAAGTGGAAAGCCAAGGGCTATAACCTAAGCCCGGCTGAAAAAGCCAAGTACCAAGCCATTGCCGCCCAAAAGCAGCAAGAGTTACAGGAGGCCAAGGCCAAAGAGCAATCCAGCGTCGCAAAGGCAATCACACGATTAGTGGCTGTCTGCACTCAACCCTCGGGCAATGAAAAATACATCAAAGATAAGCAATTAACCACCGCCAAACTACTGTGCGTCCCTGCACCATCAGCACTCCCCAATGACCCTGATATCCTTATCGGTGAGAACTGGAAAGCCAGTAAAGCCCTGCGTGAAGCCAATCCAGATAAACTCATCTTTACCACTGGGGAGATGCTAGTACCGGCTATTGATGACAAGGGAAATATTAGAACCGCGCAAACCATTCAGGCGAACGGCACCAAGATGTTTCCTCGTGGCGGACAAAAGACCGGTACATTCCACATCGTCGGGGGGGAACTGGAAGATATAGCTAAAGTATCAACATTGATTATCGCAGAAGGACTCGCGACCGCCGATACGATAGCAGAAGCCTGTAAGCACCCTGTCATATCCGCGTTTGATGCCGGTAACGTGATTGAAATAGCCAAGGAACTGCACAGTAAATTCCCTGATAAAACCCTCCTTATCTGTGGCGATGATGATGCGCACCTAAGCCTCACGGAAATCAAAGGTAACGTGGGCCGCAACAAAGCAACGCAAGCAGCCGAGCTAACGGGTGGCAAAACCGTGTTCCCCATCTTTGCACCCGATGAACAAAGTTACCCTAAGCAGCTTGAATCTATGACTCCGGAAAGATGGAGCAATAATGATGTGACAGATGAACAACGCAAAGCTATCAATAACATGAAGCGATTTACTGACTTCAATGATTTGAAGGTAAAAAGCTCGCTGGGTATTGAAAGTGTTAAGCGCCAATTATGTGCTGCATTACACCAAATAAACGAACAACAGCAAGCAACCTCTGAACACTCTAAAGATCGCTCCAAAAGCCTAGTTCACAACCGTTAACCCTAAAATAAAACCAACATTTATCGCTTTTTAAATCAAGGCGGCACTTTTGCTGCCTTGAACTTTTGAAAAAGTTACAAAATCAAATCTATTAAGGACTCTATATGTCAACAGCTCATATTATTTTGCAAGGTAAAGGTGGAGTAGGAAAATCATTAGTAGCGAGTCTTATTGCACAATTTTGTACCGATCATGACAGAACCCCGCTCTGTATAGATACTGATCCTGTAAACCATTCATTTGCAGCTTATAAAGATCTGAATGTGATTAAATTGGATATTTTAGAAGATAACGATGTCGATCAATCCAAGTTTGACCAACTTATTGAGCTCATCAATGATCATCCCGAACAGAACGCGGTCATCGATAACGGCGCAAGCTGTTTCGTCCCTCTATCTAATTACCTGCTAGAAAATGAAACCATCGAAATGTTAACGGAATTAGGACATGAAATCATAATCCATACGGTAGTGACCGGTGGTCAATCTATGATGGACACACTACATGGTTTAAATAACGTACTGACAAGATATCCATCACAATGCAAATTTATCGTTTGGTGTAACCCATATTGGGGAGAAATTAGCCATGATGGAAAACCCTTTGAAAAGCTTAAAGCGTATACTGAAAATAAAGATAAAATTAGTGCCGTCATCTACTTACCATCGATGCAAAAGGATACTTTTCAACGAGACTTTATCAATATGCTTAGATCTAAAAAAACCTTTAGAGAGTCAATTAATGACATGGATTTATCATTAATGAATCGTCAACGTTTGACGATCTTAAAGCGCAAAATATTCGCAGCGATTGACGCTACAAACATCATTTAAGGTATTGAAATGGAAGATAAACATAAAGAGGTTATTGCAAAAATAGCAAAACAACACAAAGTCATTATTGGTGAGGATGATCCTTTACTCATGATCCTCACCTTATATGAATACATGTTGAATCAATCAGAATCACGTCTAGAACAAAGACAACGAGAATTTGATGAGCATCACGAAGCTGCTTTAACACGATTCAATCAAGCCATGGTAGAGAGGTTTGAGCATTGGAATAATGCTGCTAATAACAAAGCGAGCAACACTATTAATATTGGCCTTGAGCAAAACCAAGAGCAGATTAACATAGAGAAAAAACGCTTTTTTACTGAACTTGATGATCGATTAGTTCAACAACAAATTATCACAACCACCGCAGCAGAAAAAATTAAAAAAGCAGCAACTCTTAATTTCGGCACAGTCCTTTTAGTCATCTCAACCGCTTTAATTCTTTGCACTACAATGCTCCTCCTAGCCACTGAAAAATAACAATAAATAGGCACTCATCACAGTTATAAATATCTATATTTACTTTCAAAAAAACTCCCGTACTCTCGAATTCTATGAAAAATCTCATAGACCGTTGCACCTTAATAAGTGTATCAGGCGTTAAATCCAACAAAATATCGGAGTACTGAAATGAAGATCAGACAAGGCTTAGCTGATGACTCAACATGGATTGTTAAGTTATTAATAGAAGGAGCCAATGAGGGACACTTTGGTCAATCATTGAAATATCAAGCAGAGCCATTTTTACAAAGCATTATTGAAAACGGTGGAATCAACATGGTTAAACTTCGTGAAACCATTCAAGCCGCCATATTTGTTCCGATGGAATTGTCTGTAGCCGAAATTGAAGGAACTCCAGCTTCATTTCTAATTTGCTGTAAAGATAATAACGAAGTTGAAGTTCATTTGGCTGCAACACTCGAGAGTTTTAAACGAAAAGGTTGCTTTAATAAATTGGTAAGCGCCACGATTATAAACCACAAAAAGAGTCGAATTTATGCGCGGTGTTATAAAAAATCCACCTTAGCAGTAAATGGGTTGAAGAAACTTAATTTTAAAATCACAAAAAGTGGCGATCCAATTGAGTTAACCCTTTCCAAGTGACTGTTTACCGCCCTAACGGGCGGTGATTTCTGGGCAGCTCGCTCCTGAATTGAATTAGTCAACACCACTAAAATAGACTTATTCAGACCTGCTTTTTGCTTAACCATCTTGCCGTGATTGTCATTATCACCTTTTGCCGATTTACTCATATTTGCCACTTTAAGCGCTTCACATACTATCATTGCGTGGTTATTGCTGATTTCTGTTGTTGCTTTCTGCTGGTAATCTCTACGAATATTGGCGATACATTGGTGGCGGGGAGCAATCACCGCCCTTATCATATTCCCCTTCCACCTACGCGCTTCGCGACTACGGAAGGAGTCCCCTATGATCTATAAGATGGGGTCAACGCTCAACTGCCCGCCTACGACTAATTCTCCCTTGATCGTTAATGGTGATATCAACTGCAATCTTTAAACGACTGACATCACTCTTAATGGGTAATACATAGACAACACCTTGAGAGTTATCAACGAGTAAAAGACGCTGGCCGTCAACCTCCCTCAAACCAACAAACTTCCCTTTAATAGCCTTCGTTAATGGTTCATGTATTGCAACATCAATTCCCTGATTTCGTTTATCCAAGCGCTCTGCAATATACTTATCTGCAGCGCTCATCTGATCCTTATCTAATCTTGCCCCAAAAACTCCCCATCGCAATGCGTCAACAGTGTCTCGGGATCGTTGCTGTTCCACGTCACCAGATACATCACGCGGCAGTAGCACTGCACCCTGTCCTTTGAAGCTTGCCACACCGAGCTCGGACACGTTTCGCAAACGGTGACGCCTTGAGGGCGGCGGCTCTCGTCCAATGACTCCAAGGTTGGGCTTATGTTGGGATTGGGATTGTGGTTGCTCGCGCTCATCCCTTCGTCCACCTCTGTCATATCCGGTAACGGCTCGTCCAGACTCATCATAGCCTCTTCCAGTAACTCTTCGTCCGTCTTCTCGTGACTGTCCATCTCTTCGTTCCTTTAGCTGTAACCGGTATCGTTCTTCGTCACCAGTAAATTGAATATTCAATCGTGCATTGGTAGCCACGTTAACGATGCGCTGTTTAAAGGTCGTTGTGCCATTAATGGTAATGACATTCCCATACCGCTCCCGTGCAAGCTCAAGCGCACCACTCAATGTCGTTGTGGTTATCTTTGATGGCAACACTAGCGCATTGGCGGTTTCTCTTACGCCAGTACGCTTATCAATCACACTGCCTTTCTTGGTAATGTTGTCGGCATCGGTCAAAACACCGCTATCAAATGTCGGGCTATTCTGGCCTGATAAACGATTAAGATGTTGATGCTGGAGGGGTTGTCTTGCTTGTAGTGCAGTAAGTGCATCTTTATCCCCTTGTACAGCTTGTTGTTTTAACCAATCCGCCCAGGTTAATTTTCGATGTTGACCATAGACCTGTTTTTTGTCGTTCACGGCAGTTTGTTGGATTTTAAGACGCTGCCTTTTCACTGAGTTAAAGTGAAGTTTGTACAACATTTTACGCGTGATGAAATTGGTTTCCTGGCTTATCGCAAACCGCTTTAATTTATTGGCTAAATCGAGCGCTTTTAACTTACGCCCTTTCGTTGTCATGACTAACGCTAGCGCTTGATTAACGTGTTTATCACTTTGCGAAGCCTGTTGTTGATAGCGCTGATAGAGCACTGTGGTGTCCACTTTCAGTTCAATAGGTTGCTTGCTATAACGGCCTTTTGTTGATTGACCACCGCCCTTTTGTCCCTGATGAGTCTCACCACAGACGAACTCACCCAATCGCTTTTCTAGTGCCGGTTTAGATAACGCCCGACTGACTGAACTAGCTTTTATACTCACATCACTATCAGAGGTAATAACCAAGCCATTACCCCGTAGTTGCATGTGCAAGCCATACTCTTGTAATACCAGGTGAACATCTTCCCAGGACTGAGCCTGTTCTAATTTCTCGCCGCAGTGCTCACGGGTCCAACTGATTAAGCTTTTCTGACCACTGTGCGCTTCCATATCTTGAGCGCGGGACTGCCCATCTCGTTGCAGTGAAATGTGATTCACTTTTTGAAGGCCGTATGCATCCTCTATACGTTCACAAGCATGGCCTAAAACTGTAAAGTCATAATAGGGTTCATGTAGTGTGAGTTTTGTTGGATGAATTTTATTGATGGCAACATGAATATGTAAGTTATCCGTATCACGATGAACAGCACTTATTCGTTGGTGTTCGCTAAACCCTAAATCTGTGCAAAGCTCCGCCTCAATTTCTTTTAGTTGCTCATCTGTAACCTCATCATCAGGAGCAAAAGCAATGAGCAAATGGTAAGTCTTATCCCCTTTAGCGCGAGTATTTTGCTGTTGAGTGGCTAAAACCTCAGTAACTGAGGCGTCAATCGTTGCAGCATGGCAATTTACTGACTTAACCAGGCCAACACGGTGCGTTTTATCCTGCTCGTCAGTAATGTAATCAACTAAACGATGAAAGCTACTTTTAGTGCTGCCTCTTGGCTTCACATGCTTTGCTATCACGGGTGCATTCTCGGTCTAATAACTTTAGACATCGTTTGCGCGAGTTCCTCCTGATTGGCCTCTATTCGCTGCAAAAGATAAACCAACGTAGATTTTTTAAAGTCTGCCGTCCTTTTGTCATTGGTTAGCCATAATTTCAACAAGCCTCCCATACGTCCTAAATCGCCATTTATACGAGCCATTTCTCGAACTTGTTCCGCATCAACAACGCCCGCAACTTCATAGCCTTGCCCAATGGCCAACAAAAAAGAAGAGGTGCTTTTACCCGCTTGGGCAGCATTAGTCGCGATCAGTTCTTTCTCTTCTGGCAGGCAGTAGACCTTTATAGGCGCGGTATTTTTACGAGTTATTTTCTTGTCTGAATCAGTTGAATTATCCATATGTACCTTTCATTTTAAACTGACGGTAGTCAGTTAGCCTCGCAGAGCAAGAGACGTTGAGCACGCAGTGCGAATAAGGACAAAGTGAAGTAGAAACACCTAGCTTGCTATGGTGGGACTACTTCACATATCTTGCCTGCTAAAAGCAGTTTACCCAAAGGTAATTTTACTGTCCATAACTGTTATTTAAGTAGATATATATTGCTTTATAATTACTCTAAAGGTAATTATCATGCTTTTAAGTGAGGAAAGTTTGTAACTTTTAGGAAGGTGCAGTTTGGGAAGCCAAGATATTTACAGCAGAGTTTTGAATAAAGTTGATACAAAGCCCCAAAAATCTAGAAGATTAAAAGTGTTCTTTCTTGCCCAAAAAAATGAAATATCTGAGGCTCTAGATAAAGGTTTATCGATTGTTTCAATATGGGAAGTTCTACACGATGAAGGTAATTTCAAAGGCTCTTATAAGACGTTTTGCAAATACGTAAAAACGTTGATAAGAAAAGAAAGGACTACATTAAGCACACCAACATTGAGTGGTAATAGTGCGGGGATACAGAAAGACGTTCCCAAAACTGAAAAAAAGAATAAATTTGATTGGTCCCCTAATTACAACCCTGATGATTTACTTTAGGGAGTTCGAGATCGGCTAATCTCATATGTAGATCATAAACCCTATTTAGTGACTCAAGAGATTCGTGAAAATTTTGTTGTTTCACATCACAGCTACCATACGCCATTGGAGCTGGCCACCCTTTTACCAAATGTAGTTTAATAGCATCAATTCTATTAACGCTATTAATTCGTGTGAATTGAAGCAAGAGATCAATTTTAGCCTCTATTTCTTGTCCTTGTATTAATCTATGCATAACACTCTCACATGGGTTAAGTGATGTTGAAGCCATTTACAATCTAGCATATCTAGAGCTCGCTAGTAACGCTTTTGGATCCCTAACGAGCTCTAGGTTCAAATAAAGTTAGGGGATTAGAAAGTCATTCGAATAAATCTCATGGTAAAGAACCACATGGTCACGTTGGTCCTGTAAATCATATTCCTGAGAAGAAAGCTGACAAGTAGGTATCTAGTTATGTATCAAAAATTATTTGCGTTTTGGAAAATGGCATCCGAAGATCTTAATATCGAAATTGTTATAGGTCATTCATTAATATTAAGTTCAGGTACACAGGTTGAGTCACTATTTTTAGTCAAAAAATTTGGTGCTGAAAAAGGAATGCTTATACTACCTAAAGACTTAGATATTGTTTCATGTCGAGATGAAATAGAACAGTTGGGGTACGGTTATTCTTTTTTAAGTGAACCATTTGATAATGAAGAGTATTCGGTTAAAGATTATGCTGAGCTACTCGATGACTGGGGCTGGAGTGGCGATCCTGCTTCTAAACCATTTGAGTTTGACGAATAACATTGCCACTTACAATTGTTGAGTTTACTAATTCAGAGCGAGATATTGTTGTAACTTTGATTGAAAATTTATTTCAGACAAGATAATTTGTCAAAAATGGTTGTCATTATGTTCTGCTAACTCATGAGCTAGATTTTGTAGAAGTAGCGTTAACCGATACTGATAATGGTGTAGATGCAGTTATTACAGTCATTGATGAGGTAGTGAATGTGGCTAGTAAAAAACACCTGCAGAAGATAATCACAAATCAACGGTCAGAGAACCTGGTTAAGTGTGAGAGATGCTTGAATGTTTGTGTATTTACGATGTTATCGGCACATTACTTAACATATGTGATTAACATGGGTAGATTAATTCAACATCATATTTCGGAGAGTTCTGAGTTTTTTCTATTGTTATATTCGTATTGACTCACACTCACCTGATAGTTAAGTCCGCTGGAGTTGACTATCAGGTAACAGGGCTTAAGAAATACCTATTTGGCTACAGAGTAAAAAAGCTCTAGCAGTTCGGGGGCGTCTTCGAGTGGTGTAGGCAATGCATTATAGGCATCCTCACCAATATACGCTTGAAGCACTTTAAGTTCTTTCGGGTCATTGAGGAGAGCCAGAGTGGTCGCTAAGTCTTGAATAATACGTTCAGGAAGGAGTGTGACCTCATCTTCTTCAAACAATCCAAGTAGACGGCTAATATCAAATGCGTGTTTGTGAACGTCACCAATACGATCTTCAGTAATCACTCCGTTGGCAAATAATTCTTTGTTGCCAATCCACGCGCAACACTTAAGCATCGTCAAGCATTGGTGGGTGGGTACATTAACCCCTTGGATCTTTGTGATGTTTTCACGAAGGAATGCGTAATAATCATCATCAAAGAGAATTGCAGAAAAATTAGATGTACCAATACCTGTCTCAATCGGGATTGTATGTGCACCGGGAAAAGGTACAAACTCGTCTGGCGCACGAGAGAACAGTTCTATTTCAGCCGGAAAAGTACCACGGTTTTTATGCCCCTGAGGCAGAGTGAAACGATACACATTCCCTCGAGATTTGTCATCGTCAGTTTTGTAGTTTTTACCTAGATAGCCACCTTCGGAAATGTAGCTATCTAGCGTCTTAGCGAACGCCTCAGAGAAATCCTCAATAACCAGAACGATGTCTAAATCTTCAGTTGGTCGAAATGGGACATCTTCTTGTTCGAATACAAGCGCACATGCATTACCGCCAATCAGAATGTATTCGTCTTGGTGTTCTTTCATGGCGTCACGAAAGTGAGCCAACATCTGGTTGTTCATTCAAGTTCCTTGGATAGTTAAGTCGGTCAAGTTTTGTTATGTTATGTGTTACTTCTGCTGCCAATTCATTAATGCAACTACGTGTTCTTGGATCGTTTGATTCTATATTGCTTTGAAGTGTCGAAATAGGACTTAAATATCGAATTCCATTTTGCATGATAACTTTCGGCATGTGTGTGAACACATACAGCTCTATGACATTTTCGTGCTCAATTACGCCGTGCGCCAGACTGTTTCGTATATGCTCCGCCTCTTCAATACCATTGGAGCTTATGATCATACTTGCTTCGCTCGAATCTACAGCTAAAGCTAAGTGTCGCGGTTCACCGAGTAGAGTGTAATGGCTTAAAGCGGATTCACCTGCACGAATAGTTCGCGGAATACAGACATATTCACGATAGACTAAAATCGGTTTAGTATTGAGCGGTGAAAACAACTCCTTTCTAAGTGACCATAGTTTCAATCTCTCATGTAGAAAAGTGACAATATTAACACGTCCCTGTTTCTCCATAATGATAACACCAGCACTTTCCATTTCTTTTAGAGCTTTAGATTTACTTGTTCTGCTAACATCCAAATGGATTTCGCTAGACGGTGTTGTTTTATCGATGTCGCCTTCGAGATACTGGCAAGTGATTAACGTCGCGAGTACGCCGAGTTGTCGGCTGCCAAGTGATGAAATTAGTGGCTCGGGGATGGAAGTCACGTCTAGAAGAAATTGAGGTATGTAACAACGTTTGTTGGGGATGATGTGCCCAACATGCTGCAAAAGGAAACGGTCGGGGGACCGTTTTGTCTCTTCTTTAGAAAAAACAAGAATGACAGGAAATTTTTCTAGTTTTTTAATTAGCTTGTTAAGAAGGTTTTTTGAGTCTTCGTGCATTAAGCGATCATTTTCAAGAAAGACAAAATGAAAGCTTATACCTCTAATAATTCCAATGCGAGTTGTGCAATATTTACGTAGCTGGATAGGAACCGAGGCAGATGGTTCGTCATCTGTATAAATCAACTCGGTGGCAAAAGTTGACTGTATGTAATTTTTCACTTTATGAGCTAATTTGTTCATATTCCACTCAGATCTGCGTAGTTCCCTTGATTGTAAATCTGATGGGTTACAATATCAATATTAATAGTATTTTTATCATAAATAATTGATTTTATGGAGTTAGATTGTAATCTGTTTCATGTTAAAAGTGATTAATTAATGAGTTTTAATTCATTGTTTAGTGGTTTTGGTTTACAATTATTGATATGCGGTGTTAGTTGTATGATTTACGACCTCAAGGGTAGATGTGTTTATCATTTAGCCGTAAAACCCCGTCATTCATGGCGGGGATGTAAGGCATTACTGCGTAGCAGTAAAAAAAGGTTACTCGGGTCGTTTTTGTTGTTCAATATATTTAGTTAGAACTTCAAGACTAGCCCCTCCGCACGACCCTGCAAAATAGCTTGGCGACCACAAAGCACCTTTCCATAAGTAACGATGAATTTCTGGATATTCTTTCCTCATAAGCCTAGAACTAACCCCTTTCAATGAGTTAATTAACTTACTAAGTTGCACTTTGGGTGGATATTCAACAAGTAAATGAACGTGATCGGCTTCGCCATTAAATTCAGTTAAATTAACCTCAAAATCCTGACAAGTTTCCTCTAATATTACTTTTAGCCGATTTAGCATATCGTCATTAAATACCTTTTTTCGGTATTTTGTAACAAAAACTAAGTGAGCATGTAATGCACTTACGCAATGCCTTCCTTTTCGTACTTGCTGTTCATTATTATGTGTCATTATTTAAGTAGACCAAGTTGTATTTTTGATTTAATATCAAGTAATTTAACACTTTATACAAATGAGACCAAGTGAAATTAATCGCATTCAAATACAGATTTTACCCAACCAATGAACAAGCATTATTGCTTGCTCAAACGTTTGGCTGTGTTCGATTTGCTTATAATTCAACTCTAGGGTTCTCAAAAGAACAATATGATTTAGGCAACAAAACAAACTATAACGATTGGAGTAAAAACTTAACGTTACTGAAAAAGAATGTAGATTTTTCATGGTTAAAAGAAGTATCCAGCGTCCCATTACAACAAGCATTAAAACATCTTGATAAGGGATTTAAGTCTTTTTTTAAATCAGGCTTTGGCTATCCAAAATTTAAAAACAAACACAATCATCAATCTGCTAGTTACATGAGTAATGGTTTTAAATGGGACGAAAGCAAGCAAGCGTTAACGCTTGCTAAGATGAAACAACCATTGAAAATAAAGTGGTCACGCTCGTTCAATGGAACACCTAGCTCGCTAACCATATCTAAAACTAAATCAGGTAAGTATTTCGTTTCAATTTTAGTCAAAGAAAACATTAATCCGCTTCCCGTAGTTAATAAAACTGTAGGTGTAGACGTTGGTATTAAAGATTTAGCGATCTGTTCGGACGGAACTAAGTTTAATAACCCACGAACAACCAATAAGTACGCTAAAAAATTAGCTAAGGCATCACGCAGTCTAGCTAAAAAGAAAAAAGGCTCACATAATTTCAACAAGCAAAAGCTTGTTGTTGCTAAGATCCACGAAAAGATAGCTAACTCACGTAAAGACTTTACTCACAAAATGACATCGAAACTTGTAAACGAAAACCAAGTGATAGGTATTGAGTCGTTAAAAGTCAAAAATATGGTTAAAAACCGTAAGCTATCTAAGCACATACACGATGCTAATTTTGGTGAGATCGTAAGGCAATTAGAATACAAAGCAGATTGGTATGGACGAACGGTATCGGCTATTAGTCAATGGTTCCCATCATCAAAAATGTGCAGTAATTGCGGTGCAATATATTCTGGGAAATGGTCACTAGCCATCAGAACGTGGTCGTGTGAGTGTGGCGTTACGCATGATAGAGATCAAAATGCAGCGACAAACATTCACATTGAAAGTTTGAGGCTGTTGGTCGCTTAAAAAATATGTGGCGGTAGGAAGTACCGACACGTTAAATGCTTGTAAGAGGTTTTGGAAGACTAAAGCAATCTAGTATTGCAATGCTTAAACCGTAGACGACAAGAATCCCCTTGCTTTAGCTAGGGGTACTTCAATTTTGTCTTTCATCTGTCATAGGCATAATTTACATATAAAACTATAGATATTGGATAAAAATCACATTTAAATATTTTCCTTAACGTAAAATTTTTCTACTTTTTCACTAAGCAAACATTAAATGACGACTTTTAACAATAACTTCCTAGCCTTGACAAGGCATCTATCAATTTTACTCATAATGGTTAGTTTTTCAGGCAATGCTGTTGCTAACTTATCATCGAAGAACGTTGATATTGTACTGAAACAGCTGGATAACCAAACTTTAGGTGTAAGCAAGTTGACGTCATTGACGCAACGTTCATTTGGAGAGGCTATTAACTTATCAAATGGAGCTGTTAAATTTTCTAGAATTGATGGCAGTATACTAGGAAACTCAAATCTTGAAGTTGCATATAAGATTTCCTATAACACTAATTTCCCAAAATTTATAGGGTGGACCGAAGATATACCAAGAATTGAATTATATTACGGTCAGGGATTTGGTGCCACATCTTTTCGGGGGAATACTATGCCTGATGGGTGGAGTTCTGGGCATTATTGTTCAGGATCACAATTAAGGCCGAGTGGTACACCTATACATTCAAGAAGTTTTGATACGGCTACATCGCTCATCATTCCAGGAGTCTCTGAGCAGCCTCTTTTAAAAAATAATGGAAGTCTAGATTTATCAACTTCTAGTTACCCATATGTAACGAAGGATGGATGGCGGTTGAGTTGCTATACATCCTCGATTACTCATAAAGAAGGTTTTAAAGCGACGAGTATTAATGGTGATACATATTTTTTTGAAAAGCTAGGTAATCACGTTGGATATATCGCTAACGAGAGGAATGTGAGTCGGTCTATTTTCCCATACTTACTTGAAAATAATCAAGTAAGTACAGACGATGGAAATCAAGCTTATGGTGTACCGCTAGCATTAATGGTGACAAGAATTGAGGACAAATTCGGGAATTGGGTTAAATTTGAGTACGACAGTCAGGTTATTACTCGACCATTTAAATCCACAACCATGTTGCATTTGAGCCGGATTTATAGCAGTGACAACAGAGAAATAATTGTAGAAAAAACATCACGAGGAAAAAAAATGACCTCGGCATCGAAAGTATGGGAATATTATTATGAAGATGCTGACCCAATATATTACGATCAAAAATCAGATTTTTTCATAAAACAACCCGATAATAAGTTATGGACATATGACGTAGGAATGTCTGATATAGTGGACTCTGGCGAATACGATGGTTCTCCGAGCTGTTATCGTCGTTTTGGCCAAACAAAAAAGAAAATGAAGATTTATCACCCTAATGGCTCGATTGGAACATTTGATTTTGATTTTATTAGAACAGATAAAGCTAATATATATAATGAGGATTCGAGGCCAGCATTCCGTCGATGTAAGTTTACCTTTTCTTTAAAACAAAAGACGATACAAACTCGCATTAACACATACGTATGGAAATACGAACATTCAAATACGCTGGGACATTTTGCTAATGAAAATGCGGCTAGTACTCAAAAACTGACAGGTAATGTCCCTTCAAATGTGGATAGAGTTTTAAATAAAAAACTCACCATCACTAACCCAAACGCATCGACAACCAGTTATTTTATTAATCGAGATGCACAATCCTCACTAGAAGGTAGTATTACAGCAATAGAGCAACGAGAAACGTCAAACTCCGCTGTATTGGAAGAGATACAATATAAAAGAGAGTACTCTACACACAAGGGGGAGTTGGCAGGACAACTCGTTGGAAATAAACATTCTAATAATATGGCTTCATTTAGTATACCAATAAGGGTAACGGAAGTTCGCACTGCGACGCCTGCATTAGAGCAGCATTCAATATTTTATGAGCGGTATTCAGATTTTAATCTCTATGATGTCCCTGCCATTGTGCAAAGAACAGGTCCTTTAGGCGATAAATATGAAAAGAGAGAGTTCCTTCATGATGTTGATAATTGGGTGTTGAATTTACCGATGAAAACATCGGTGTCAGACAATGACGTTAATTATTCGGTCGTCAACGAAACTAAGTACCAAAGATTTACTCCCTCATCTCAATACTTACCGTCACAAACCCAAAAATATGGGAAACCAGATGTAAACTTCGAGTCATATCACTCTGATGGGAACCTTCAAAAAGTCAGCTATAGCGGTTCAAAACGATATGAACAATTTGACGATTATTATCGAGGAAGAGCGCAAAAGATAACCTTCCCTTGTTCAGCGTCTTACCAGTGTGATGGAACGAATGGCAGCTCTGATAATACCTTAGTTAGACTTGTTAGTTTGACGAGCGCCGGAAATATTTCATCAGTTACAGATATGAACGGAAATAAAATAAATTATACCTACAATTCAATGGGGTGGTTGACGGGAACACAATACGTGGATCCTAAATTTAGCAATAGTACTGTTCATTATTCCAACATCGTTTCAAATGATGACAACATACCGGGGAGTAGGCTTAAAGCAGGAATGTTAAGACAAACAGTGCTTAAAGGACTCATGGAAGAGCGCGTGTATTATGATGCAATGCTTCGTCCTGTGTATAAAAGGATCCGTGATAAAGTCAACAACAGTACGATTAAGTATCAACGTTTTGAATATGATCATGATAATCGTTTGACGTTTAAGTCTGTCTTGAGTGACGATGCAGGTGCATCAATAGGCGTTAACATTGAATATGATGCACTTGGTCGAGTGGTAGGCACTCATCGAGCTAGTGATGATTCACGGACAACCACTCAATATTTAAGTGGTAATGCGTTGAGGTTTACTGACGCAGAGGGGAACTTTACAGAAACTTCATTCTTAGCCTATGGCCAGCCTAGTTATGCTATGCCAATTGAAATCAATGCTCCAGATACCAGCCCCACTAATATCTCTTATAACCAATTTGGTAACATCACGGCCATAAGCCAAGGTAGCGTCACAGAAACACGTCTATATGATGACTATCAACAGTTGTGTAAAACATATCGCCCTGAAACAGGTGTGACAGCTTATGGCTATGACAACCAACGTCAATTGAGATGGAAAGCGGAAGGGACAAACGGCGGTCATAGCAGTTGTTCACCCCTGTCAGTTCCTGAATCAGATAAAGTGCTGTTTAGTTATGATAATTTGGACCAATTAAAGAGTGAGTATTATTTTGATTTGACCCCCTCAAAAAAATACCTTTATGATGGAAACGGCAATCTAGTCCGACTTACTGCTACTTCTGGTAATAATGAGACTATGTGGCATTATGAATATAATTCGATGAACCAGGTCGAAAAAGAAGTACTCCTACATGACGGTAAAATATTTGCGTTAGAATGGATTTATAATAATGTCGGGGATGTTGCATCTTTAATTTATCCATCTGGTCGTAAAATTGATTTTAATCCCAATGCGTTAGGTCAGCCTCAACAAGTATCGTATGGGGCAACGAATTACGTCAGTAACGTGAAATATTATCCTAATGGTACGTTAAAGAGTGTCAATTATGGAAATGGTATAAAGAGAGACGTTAGTCTGGATCTCACAGGACGAATTAGCGGAATATCTGACAGTAAGGGGACAAAAGACTCGCTACGTATCAGTTCAAGTTATGATCAGAACGACAATTTGTCGGGATTAACCGATTGGTTAGACCGCAATAATAACATCGATAATATAAGTTATGATGGTTTGGACCGTTTATTAACGGCTGATGGTCGCTGGGGTCGTGGTCAATACCGTTATGATGGTTTGGGGAATATCGTCAGCCGCAGCATTCACGGTTCAACCATCAATTACAGCTACAATCACTTGAATCAATTGAATAATATTACAGGAGGGTATCGTTATAATTATGCTTATGACTCACGGGGGAACGTCATTCATAATGGGCGTTATGATTTGGTCTTTAATGATGGTAACCAAGTCATCTCAGCTAAAAACATCACTTACCAATATGATGGTCATAATCGACGAGTTCAAAAAGGGAATGAATACACGGTTTACAGTCAAAGTGGGCAACTTCTCGCTCGTTTAAGTCCAAGTAATGTGCTGACTGAGTCCATTTATTTGGATAATAAACTGATAGCTGAAACGACACACACATCTGTGCGTTACCAACATACCGATATGTTAAGCACACCGGTACTTGAGACTGACAGTTCCGGTAATACATTAACGAAAAGTTTTTATGAGCCTTTTGGTAAACGTCTTGGTGGTGAAAAAGCAGGGATAGGGTATACGGGGCATTTACAAGATGAAGACCTTGGCCTGACCTATATGCAGGCACGATACTATGATCCACTTATCGGTCGATTTTATTCCAATGACCCGATTGGTTTCCGTGATATACATAGCTTTAACCGTTATGCTTATGGGAATAATAATCCCTATAAATATACCGATCCGGATGGCAAGGCTGCCGAAAGCTGGTTATATAGACCTGGCGGCGTGAGCATCCAGCAACATCAAGATGCTTATACTGGAGCTGCTGCGATTGCTGTAGCGGTTTGGACTGCCGGAGCTGCATCTGTATCGGTGACTACTTCTGCATCCATTACTGCCTTGGAAGTTACAGCTGTGGCGACTGGAGATATGCCTTTATCTCCATTTTCTCGAGTAAATGCTGTTAAATTGGAAAAGCAATTGGCTTCACAGTCACAATTAACAGACCTTACAGGAGGTGCTGGGAATGTTATCAGCCAACCAGCTAAGCAAGCTAATAGAATTGCATCTCAAACAGGTTTCAAAGCAAAGAACATCCAAAAAGTAAGCTCTGATGCGCATGTTGCAAAAGATGGTTCGCAAGTTCAGACTCATACATTTAGAGATGCAGAATCTAATACACTGATTGAACCAAAAACAATAATAAATGAAACTAACTAATATTTTTGGCGGGGCTTATGGCTAGACTAAAACGAATATATTCAATAAGTGAAAAATGCTTTATTGATGTTGTAAAATCTGAAAGTGGCTATTTTGAGCTAGAACAATTTGCTAGAAAATATGATTGTGAAGAAGAGGTTTTCTATGAGATTAGAGAGTATCCAGGGCCGGTAGGGAAATTTGGTGAATTTGATTCAGCAGTAGAAGAAGCTGAGAGGCTGATGAAGTTATGTCATGACTAAAATATAAAGCCAATTGTTTCCTATGTTGTCCAAAGCCCCGCAAGGGGCTTATAGGGGTATGAGCACCAACGGTACGAAAGCGTACGCTAAGGATTTAAAACCGTCTCTTAAATCGATTACTAGGCAGCTTTGTCTATTAATTATCATAAAATGATATAAAAGACACAATTTCAGGCTATATTTTGACGTCTATAATATAGCGATATATCAGACAGTTATAGCTTAACGTACAAAATCGTACCACTGGACTTCAACACCCTTAAAGGCATTTTGATGAACTCAGCGCAAGTCATAACTTTGAAACCCGCAAGGGTAAGCATTCACCAGAGGGGGATTGACTAGGCAGAGGTTAATTCAATTCTTTTTGAGGAGCAACAAAGGGGAGTTCCTCATATGGTAGTCCCAACTGTTCCAACGTTAATTTCCACCCCTCTGGATCACTCAGAGCTGTTGATGTTTCTTCTACAGTTATAGCGGTAAGGTCAAGCATCAAATGTTCAAGGTCTTCTCTTCCAACAGTTCGATACATGTAACGTAAAGCTGCAATGCGACTCTCGTTACGACTTTTCTCTTTAGCCAGTTGTTTTGCGTTACGGCTTCTTTCATCCGTATTTGGTTTTCTAGATAGCACTGCTAGTTTTAAATCAAGTTCTAACGATTGCGCGGCGCAATAAAGACTTTGATCATGGACAACTTGTTCGTAGGACATTTCGCTTATTCTTCTGGCAAACACACCATTGTTTCAATGTGCCCCTCGTCAGTAACAATCCAAAGATCCGTATAAGTTGTCACGTAAGATGCTAAAATAAACCCTTTATTTAAAACGGCATTATTATTTTCAATAACAGTGTCTAGATCCACAACTCCCCATAGCTGAATTTTATACATATCAAGAAGCGCCGCTATGACGTTCAATCCCTCTTCCCCTAAAACCTCCAATAACGATCTTGTTACATAAACGTCTCCTAATTTAAAAGCGGCCTCACCATTAACTTGAGAGCTTGGGATATTCAGTCCGAATATATGGGGCATATTTGTTTGTGTAACAGTCACAACTTGATTGCTTTTAGAGATATCGGGCTTGGGAGAGCCTGTTTGGATCTTGGGGCTAACTGCGTCTTGGTGGATCTTAGTGTGAGTTGCTTGTGCTGGGATTGAGTGAGTCATGGCTTGTTTTCCTGTTGTTTGAATATCGTTCTCGTCTTCGCCTGACGTTCTAGGCTCACGGCATAATGGCGTTGACAAGGGCGCTTGCGGCGAAGCGAACCCTTTTCAAGGTCGTTATGGTGATGAGACAGATAAACGTCAAAGCGCAGATGAGTACGGTGTTCACAGGGAAACCATGACTAGCGAAAGACAAGCGCAAGCTTATCTCACACTTAATCCACTAAGGCGCTGTTAGTGCTCTGGCCTTTAGCTTGTTTGAACTGCGTTAGGGATTGGCTGGCAGGAATGGTATCGCCCTTGGTGACTTGTCGCCATTAGGGGGATTCATTATCGCCAGGAGCGAAGCGAAAAGCCCGACCGTAGGTAACGCCCACGTTAAGAGGCTATATTTTAGCAAGCAGAAACTAATTCAATTTCTCGATTAATACACATAATACTAATAATTTCTCGACTGATACAGGGGACAACCCCGAATCCTCAATATGAGCGAACTCGATTAACTGCCCCTATTGGATAAAAGCAGTGTTAACTTCGAGCCTCATTTGTTGGTCGTCTAGATCAGCTGATACAACATAGCTGTTAAGCTCTTTAGCTTCCGCTAAAGAGCCAAGTAAATGTTCGAGTTTCATGCCGTATCCTCTATGTGATATTTGTTCTTATTTCATCAATCTCGGCGACTTTTGCTGAGTAAGGGGAGTCACAAACAACCATCATTCCATCACGAACTGCAATACCTGGATTAGCATAGCCAATGTCACTTTGAAACAGCACTTTTCCATTTTTCTCTACCAGTCGCCATTCGTAGTGATCTCCTTTAAGAAGTTCTATCACCTCTACAGTGACTGTAAAAAAACTGATTGAGTAGAAAACCCTATAATCTTCATCGATGGTGGTCTTACATTCATCAGCTATTTCACTGAACTCATCCAAACCTAGTGCAATTGAAATATCTTGGAAATGGCCACTAACAATCACAGACTGATTCATAATAGGCTTGTGATACTCCTTATTATTTCTATAGATACATACTGGCTGTTTAAATGATACAACCGACATATATTCGTCACGATACGAGGAGCTAATTAACTCACCTTTGATATCTGTAGCAGGGATATGCACTACTGATGCTACGATATCAGGATCTACTGTTAAGGGGTGATATTCCCAACGCCCTTCCAGCGGAGTTATTACTAGTAACAAAACCATATTGTTCTCTTACCACTAGAGGCCAGTTACCTATTGAGCTAATTGATAATCACTGTTCAGGCTTTCAGGGGGATTTTAAGCCCTTCATTAGGCTTTCTGAGCATCCCTAAGCTAAGGCGTCTTTTGTAGCTTAAAATCTCACTAACTCGGCGACTTTGCCCTAAATAAGGTACTAAATCGGCATCTTCTAACCCTGCTTGCTCCATTCGGAAACGAATAGCTTGAACAGGGTTAGGTGCATCTATGGGGGAGTGAATTTCTTCAAACGCTTGCACTAACGTTATCAGCACATCAAGCTCATCACCTTCAGGTGTATTCTCTTTAACTATCTATGCTCCTATGATGCAAAATATTCTGAACTATAGGGTCTAAATCTTTTCGTTTTAACAGATTTTGAGCGAGTCTAGCAATACTATGTCGGCCAGTATGTGAACTAGAGTTAGAGAAATCATAAAGTTTGGTAATATATTACGCTTGGTTCTGTCGCAAACTGAGATCTCGCCGCTATGATTTGAGGACGCAGGTTCTCTCAGATACAATTATGCCGCTAAAGATTCATCTTAGATTCGAACGCCCCCCAAGCTTCAAGCCTGGCAAAACGCTGAATGATGCAGTAAACATGTGATCCCCTAATGAAAAGCGTCACTAGACGCTTTTCATTCTCTCACCGCTACAATCCCAATCGTAACGTATTGAAAATCACTGTACCGCTATTGCACTGGTTAATTATTATCGTGAAAAACCATATGTGGGGTGATCATGCTAATCAATGGCAAGCTATTATCAAATGTGATAACGCGCCATGACACCGTTATCATATTTGATAATCCACTTTTTACAGAACACGCGTATTGTAAAGAGTGGCCGAAGCCAGAAGATCGCTAGGCCAACGCATTTCTGCACCAAAGATTCTTAGAGTAATCACCCATTCACATTTTGCTTATCAACAATTTCTATATTTAAACTAATGCATTGGTCGAGAATCACGATTCGATGTCACACGTAGGTCAGAATTCTAGTAAATGGATAGTGAAACCATCGCGTTACACTTTTTTAAAAAAATAAATCAACATATAATATCATGTAGTTAGATCTGTGAGTTTAGATTGTATGTTTGAATAACGAGTATGAGCACTATTACAAATAGTTATGCTTAATATTTAATAATTGGAGTGTTAAAAATGAAGCGAATAGTGTTGCTTTTGTGTGTCCTTCTAACTGCTTGCGCTAATCCTAGCGTTGTTGAAATATCGCCAGATACATACGTTCTATTCAGAGACGATCATGCTGGTATTTTTGGTAATACTGGAGCATTAAGAGCTGATGTAATTAGAGACGCTAATACATTTGCTAAATCCAAAGGAAAAATAGCTATACCTATTTCATCAACATTTACACCTATTGGTAACGGACCAGGTCAATGGGCATCATTCGAATATCAATTTAGAGTTGTAGATAAAAAAGACGAAGAAGCTGTAAGAACTTCGCTAAAAAAACGAGCTGATTATGTAGTAGATAAAAATGTAAAAGTTGATATTAACTCAAAGTCCTCTCTGGTAACAAAAGATACTTATTCAGAGCTACTTAAAATACATGACTTGCTTGAAAAAGGTATAATTTCAAAAGCTGAATTTGAAAAGATGAAGACTATAACCTTAAGTGGTAATAACTAAATCACAATTTATTCGTGGCCTCTATATAGAATTAATGGATAACAACTATTTTGACAGTGGGCTGATTAGGGAAGGTAATTAAGTGAACATGGAAAACATGAACGATATCACTTTTGTAAATAATCACTGTGAGCTTATTGGTGACCAATATGAAGAAGCTAAAAATCTGTACTTAGATGCCCCCATCCAAACCTTGGTTATTCTTAGGTCTTTGATTGCTACTCTTTGTAATACTATCTTCGAAGAGCTGTGTCTTGATGTTGAAACAAAAGATGTTTTTGAGTCAATAAATAGTATTGAAGCGACAACAAAACTCGACCGAAAAATCATTAATAAACTTCATGAGATTCGCCTAGCTGGAAACAAGGCAGCACATAAAGAACAATACAATTTAAAGAAAGATGACTTAATTACTCTTGCGCTAAAAACTCTTCAAGATTTCTGTGAGCTCATAAACCTAATCAGAGTATCCTTTCAAAGAGTGATGACTCCCAGTTATAGCTTTGATACTCAGATCCAGTCTTCGTTGAAAGAACTATCATACAAAGCTCTTTTTGATAATGAACCTAATGCAAAGTATGTTATTGGTTGCGCTTTAGTACAAATGCATTATAGAAGACTTAATGACTTTTTTAATCCTGAAATAAACAACGAGAGTTGTGTCTTAGAAGATGTAGGCCACCTGAATCGAGGTGTAGATCTGATAGAGTCGGCAGCAATTTATGATGGCCATTTGGAAAGCATGCATGAATATGCTGTTATTTTGGTAAGTGGTACTGAGCGTGAAAAAGATGTAAATAAAGGAATTGCATACTTTAGAAGGGCTGGTTACGAGGGACACATAAGTGCTAGAGCATATTATGGATACTATATCGTTAATAGTGGATCATTATTGGAGTTTGAGATCGAAGAGGCTTTAGATAATCTTGAAATTGCTGCATCACATTATAATCCCGTAGCACTAGATACCTTGAGCGTTTTGTATCGAGAGGGGAGACATGTCAGTAAAGACATTGATAAATCTGTTGAGTACCTAAAAAAAGCAGCCCTTGCTGGCTACCCAGAGTCACAATATAAACTTGCAAATTATTACTATTCAACATGCAAAGATCACAGTTTGTATATTACTGATATGACTGAAGTGGCAAGAAATGGCTATCCCCCTGCATTTTTAAGCCTAGCTAGAACACACGCAAAGAAAGCAAATACGGTAGAAACTTCAGAAGTAGCAGTAAAGGCTTACGAGAAATATCTTGCGTTAAAAGCAGACCCTATCGCCCAATTCGAGCTAGGTAGCTTGATTCTTAAATTCAAAGTAAATGATGTTGATAGAATTAAAACGGCATTAACTCATTTTATAAACTGCTATCGTAGTAATGACTGTCCCAATCATATTGCCAAACAAGTTGAGGTAAGTTCAAAAAAGGCGCTAGACAACCTTGGTAATGAAATGAGAAGTCAACGTTTTTCCGTTGAAAAACGAAATGATATTTTAGCGATATTTTTATATTTCGATTCTAATGGGAAGCCATTTAAAACAGAAGAGATGATGGAAAACATAAATTCTGTTCTTGAAAACCCAAAAAGTGCACATGACTTTTTTTTTGTGCCTAGTAAAAATAATGTTAAACCTTTAGAGCAGAAAATTGGGCGTAATGACGTATGCCCTCATTGTTCGTCAGGAAAAAAATACAAAAAATGTTGTGGGAAGTGATTCAGCATGATCTTTTTTTAAAATCTTTGTGATTTTGCTCTCTAGCTAGAGAGCACCATGAGTTTATAAACTTAAAGGAAGGGCTGTACACAGTATAAATATCCACGTTAGCATCTTAGATTATCTCCATAATAAGGCATTAATCGAACTACAACAGTGGGTTAGGTTTCACTTCGCTACACATTATAAACCACTATTATAGTTCGATTAATGCGGTGTTATGCTGCCTTCAATGGTCCTGTATCAAATTTAGAGTATGCCGTAAACAATATTAGGGAATATTTTGATCATCAATTAAACTCCAAATTAGCTAATCATTTCTTAAAGAATTGGAGTAGACATTGATTATTAGTATAGAGAATTCAGAATACGAAATAGGTGATATCGAGTTATTTAAACGTAATGACAATTGCGCTGAATACACCATATCGCAAATTTCTAATGATCTTATGCCTGTTGTAAAAAATAGTATTGAAAACGGGATCAATTATGAATATATAGAAGTATTAAAAGAAGGCGGTGTACATTTAGACTTAAATCACTGCCTTTTCAAGGGCTTATGCATTATCGGTAAATCTGTTCAATTACATGTCGGTTGGGTTAACTAAGCAATATAATCGGGTACCTGGAGATGTCTAACCTCCAGCCCCCACCCTGCAAGCGGATCCGCACACGACTAAATGGATTTAGGAGGTAGGGTGAAGCGGGATGCCAGAGCCGAGGGCGGTTCATTTAGAACGCCTAACTAAGCTTTCTGGTTA
>OJDH01000103.1_pt1 | contig 71860 bp, 68 predicted proteins | sample 1592761 | NCBI WGS metagenome assembly OJDH01 (sample SAMN05416855, study PRJEB24817) | seawater metagenome | isolation source: Sea water | place: Canada:Atlantic | collected 2013-11 | reverse complement strand
GTATCGGCATCGCGATAAAGAAATTTGGTGTACAGCTGATCAATAAATACTGAGGTAGACATCATTACATCCAGGCTAATCGTTTTAAATATTCAGAAGCTGTATTCAGCGCAACATCAGCTAGACTCTTATCTAACTGATATTTTATCAACGGAAAGACAAGGAAAATACTTCCCGTGGCCTGAAGCTACAACCAATTGTTTTTACTCGCTAACTTCAGGAAAAGCCACTAAAAACAGACTTGAGCCTTAGCCTGACAACTTATTATAAATTAGCGACATCACTCGGATTAAGGAGTGGTATAAATTGACGCGATAATTACAAATCTAAGCTAGACTTGTCAACGTAACTATTAATAATAGTATTGACACGGCACTATAAACACAAAAACAGGAGGCAAGTTAAGGAATAAAAGGTACAGAAACATAAAATACATTAACCCGCACGCATCATCATAGAATTACATATTGAACAACGACAGAGATCAACCATAGTACTACCTGCGCTCAGCTCACGCGCACCACAGCGACAGGAGAGTCTTGTCATAGCCTCCTGGGTTGGTTATTATTTAATTAATGAGTGATCAAAAACAAACCGACCGCTACGCGAGAGCAGCAGCCAGCCTCACCGCATAGACACAGCCCCCTGCCATCAACAGAAAGCTTGGATATGGCGAAAATAGCGCCCCTCATCGTTAGCAGCACCTCGTTTTTAGTGCGTAAACGAAACCTCACCAATAAAGGTTGCCGCACTATCGGCTGCCCCCTGCAACGCCTGTGAAGAAAGATGTGCATAGCGCATCGTCACGCTGGGATCTGAATGACCCAGAATCTGCTGCACCTCATACAGACTACGCCCGCTGTTCACCAGGTAAGAGGCGAACGAATGCCGTAAATCATGCATACGCACATCTTTCAGCCCGGCTTTTTCCCGCATCCTGAACCAGGCATGGGTAATACAGCGCAATGGCCTGCCATTATAGTTACTGATAAAAAGACTTTGCTCTGGCGATTTTGGCGCACCCAGTTCCTGTAATACTTTTAATGCTGATGCATTAAGCGGAATCGCCCGGGGCTTTTTACTCTTAGAGTTTTCCGCTGGAATTCGCCACACCCGATGAGCCACATCAATATCACACCAGCGCGCCTTCAATGCCTCCCCACGCCGAGCGCCGGTACTCAACAGAAATAAAAGCGCTAGCGCCACCGGACGATTGCTGTCCGCCTGCAGCACCCTTAACAGGCGGTGCGTTTCCTCTTCATCGAGATAACGCTCACATTTATTATCCTCACGAAACAGCTTAATACGCGCAGCTGGCGTCGCCTCCAGCTGCTCCCACTCCACCGCAAGGTTAAAAATATAACGGATCAGCACCAGATGGCGATCACAAGTGGAAGGCTTCAGGCCACCCTCTCGAAGCTCCGAATGAAACGCCTGTATCTGCGCGCGGCTTATTTCTGCCAGCGGCAGATCACCAAATGCTGCCAGAATACGATTATCCAGTAACGACACATCCGTCGGCCAGGAGCGTTTACGTGCTTTGATGTAAGGCAGGTAATATTCACTAACAAAAAACGCAAACGTCATCATCACCTGCTTCACAGGCTCCTGCCACTGACCCAGCAGGGATTGCGCTTTAATTTCCCGGGCCCGCGTCCGTGCATCACGCACCGACACCAGCTCAGCATCACCAATACGTACGGTGATAGTACGGCCATCCTTTCGAATTCGCTGAAAGAATGTGCGTTTACCACTTTTCGCTACCTGCAGGTAATAACCTTTCAGGCGCTCATCAAAGTAGTCAACTTTACTTTTTCCCGGCTCACATGCAGCCGTGCGACAAAATCTTTCCGTGATACGAGTTACAGGCATCCTACATCATCCTAAGTTTAACAAGCTCCCTGACAAGGGTGCTGATATTACGGATTAACTGACGATTTACACCAGTACCTTAGCATCGAATTCACAAATACCAACATTAAACAATGCTACTTTGTAGGTAAATGATAGGTGGGATTGATCTGTAACAGAAAGTGAAAAATCATTAAAAAACTATTATATACAATGAGTTAACAATCATCGATGGTATGAATTACAACTTTAGACCTAATTCTTATCCACAGAAAACACATTACGGTGATAGAAATCCTGTAGGTAATTCCGTTGTTAATAAGTAATGTGTATAACTTTCAGTTAGTTATCCACACAGATACTTTCACTCTGACTGCCGACGACGATACTGTTGTAGGTACTGCGAATGACGACACCGTTAACGCGACTTCTTCCACTCTGGACGCAAACGATGTTGTGCTGGATCAATCCACCACTGACAACGACACACTGAACCTGACACTGACCGCAACTAACAACACTGCGAAAGTAACAGGCATTGAAAACGTAAACGTTGACTGGGATGCATTCGGCACAGCAACTGTAGATGCAGATGGCATCTCTGGCGCGACAATCACCGTAACGTCCAGCAAACTGGGCTTCCTGGGTGATGCGACTGTCAGCAATGCAGGTGCAAACACTATTGTTGCAGGCACCGGTACAGATGGCACCCTGACGGTAACTGGCGCAACTACCAGCACTGTAAACGCTGGCGAAGCTGATGAAGTTTCCGTTACATCTGACGGCACAACCGACGCTGACGACACCCTGACACTGACCGCCGGTACTAATACCGAAACCGTTACTGTTGCTGACTTCAACACCATCACCGTTAATACTGGCACTGCTGACACAATCAGCCTGACCGATGACGACAATGCGTCTGACGACAGCGACACTGCTGCGCTGACTTTCGGTGCAGACGCTGCGCTGACCAACGCTGTTGATGACCTGACTGTCACTGCTGCTGCTGCAGATCTGACCCTGACTGTTGACAATGTTGAAGCGTCTCTGGTTGTTGCTGGTACAGAAAACCTGACGCTGAACGTTGATGACGCGACCGATCTGGACGCTGAAACCGTAACTAATTCCGGCACTGGTACTGTATCTCTGACAATCGATGACATCGATGGCGCAGCAGATCTGGACGAAGTAGAAGTTGACCTGATCACTGTTGCTGCAGCCGCCACTGGCGGCGCTCTGACCGTTGCAAACGGCCAGGCCGTTACTGTAACTGCTGATCTGGCAAGCGCTTACGGCCTGACCGTTGCTGGCACAGGCACTGCGGACACTGCAACGCTGACACTGGAAGACGATCAGGCTTCAATCATCACTTTCGCTGGCATCGAAACAACAACCATTGCTGCTAACGCAACCGTTGATGCTGACGCTGTTGATCTGACCATTGCTGAAATCAATGCAGGCACTAACGACGTAGTACTGACCGGTGCTAACGACGTGACAATCACGCTGGCTGAAGCGGGCGAAGTTGATGCATCTGCCCTGACTAACGACCTGATCATCACTCAGGACGCAGCAGCAGACATGGACATCCTGGGCGGTACTACAGACAACACTGTTGTCTTCAAAGGCACCACTCACGCTAACAACTTTGTTGGCCAGGAAGGTGACGACACGGTTACTTTCGCAACCACTACCGGCTCTGCAACTGCAGTTGCAGGTAACGGCGATAACACCATTACTGCTAACGCTGTAACAACAGGTGATCTGGTTGTTGTTGCTGGCAGCGGTGACGACACTGTCTCTGCAACCGCTCTGACAACTGGCAACGTGACGCTGGAAGTGGGTGCTGGCGACAACGACATTACTCTGGACGGTGTATTTGCAGGCCTGAACGCGACTGTTGTCGCAGGCGCTGGCGCTGACTCCGTAACTATCAACGATGCAACGACTGCCACTGACACGCTGAATCTGACCCTGGGTGAAGGCACTGACACACTGGTTATCAGCGAAGACATCACTGCCGGTACCCTGACGGTATCCGGTCTGGACCAGATTGATCTGGGTGCTGATGCAGCCACTGCAATTGTTAATGCCACTCTGGTTAACGGTCAGTCTTACGAGGTTCTGGCAAGCGGCACCAACACTGGCGGTATCTTCTCTGATACGCTGCTGGTAGAAATGGATGCGGCCGGTACACTGGACCTGTCCAGCCTGGTACTGAACAACACACTGGATAACGGTGTTGGCGGTGCAGAGGTTACGGGCCACTCCGGTAACGACACCATCACAGGCACCAGCGGTAACGACGTAATTGCAACCGGCGGTGGTAACGACACCATCACTGGCGGCAACGGTGCAGATACTGTGACACTGGGCGCTGGCGATGACACGGTTGTAATCGGCTCTGGCGATTCCGGCATCACCTTCACCACTGCAGACATCGTAACTGCGCTGGGCGCTGCTGGTACAGATACCCTGTCTCTGGGCGTTACAGCGACAGCAAGCAACTACGCTGAAGCAGCAGACGCTGACCTGGGCACAGGCGCAAACAGCACTGCATTCGACGCAGCACTGGTTGCCGCAAACACTGCAATGGATGGAACCGTCGTTTACTCCTTCCACGGTAACACCAACGGCACCAACAACGATCACGGCTTCCTGTTCGTTGATACTGATGCTGATGGTACTGCGGATTACGGTATCGCACTGACAGGTATCGCTGCAGCAGACATCGCGTTTGCTGACATCGTAGCCTGATAACTGCCTGCAACAGGTCGGGGTAACCCGACCTGTTGCCGCCAAAAAGCCGCTGCCTTTCGAGGTAGCGGTTTTTTTGTTTCAGCGTAAAGATCACCCGAGACCGCCAACAGCCCACCTGTAGCCCGCCTGAGGCCGTTTTTTATACAGCGCATGTTTGGCATGAATTCGCACCGAAAGCCGCTCAGAATCAAATACAGGACGTAAAAATCCCTCAGGCCGTAAACCTTCCGCTCGCCAGGTCTTTAGTTGAAGTCGTCACAGCCACCCCGGCCGCCAGAATGAGGCAGCCAGTATTTCAATAGCATTCACAGGAAAGTGAATATGGCTACCTGTCCACATCATGATCGATGATGGCACTGTGCTGATTCCAGCGTTCGCCCTGAGCGCGAAGCAGTTGAAGGGACGCGAGGCCGACCGGACAAGTTCAGTTGAAGTGTTTGCTACTGCCTATCCCCGTAACTGCTGCACCTCGACAAGACTGAGCCCGGTGATCGTGGCGATCTGTTCGTCAGCCAGTGTACTAAGGGCAATCATATTGCGCGCTGTATCCCGTTTTTCTTTAAGGCGACCTTCTTCCCGGCCCTCTTCCCGGCCTTCTTCCCGTGCATCGTACATCAGGCTGGCTTCGTCGTGCAGGGCGCGTTCGCGGACAAAGGCCAGCCGGTCGGCTTTTCGCAGCTCGATGATATTCAGCTGCAGCTCATTACCCAGCCGTACCTCGGGCTGGGTGGCATCACGCATTTCAAATCGCCACAGCGCCTGTTGTTGCTGTTTTTCACCGTCGCTGAACAAATCAAAATCCAGCAAATGAATACCCACTGCCGCTTTAAGCTGGCGGTAATCACGCCCGGCATCCAGCTGATCACTGAGCATGCGCGCCAGATAATACAGGCTGCGCTGGCCCCAGGCGTTATAACGCCGCACCTGCATCTCCACATTATACTGATGGCCATCGGCATCGCGGGCCAGTACATCCAGAATAATATACTTGCCGCTCAGCTCGCCCGCTTCAATATTGGGGTTAAGCACCTCCACCGAGGTAATCGGTGGCAGGTCCGGGCGCAGGTCGTTGATCAGTGCCAGTAGCAGGTCTGGCGCTTCAGCAAACAGCCGCTTGAACACATAATCATTTTTTGGGTCAAGCAGTGGGGCAGGCACAATGGGCGCTCCTGAAAGCCGGGCGGTTATGCCTCGAGTCTAGCACAGCTGGGCTCCCAAAACGGTGCGGTAGTTACCCTGCTGAAGGGCTGGCTACCGGCTCACTGGCCGTATATAACTGCCGTGCCTGGGCCTGGCCTTTCACCCAGCGGCGGCCAATATTCTCAGCATACTGCTGTAACCGCGCCACAGACCCCACCGCCTGCTGAAACCGCAACCCGGCAGGCAGCATTGTACGCTGCCACTGGGCAGGCTCGATACACAGCCGCTGCAAAATAGGCGGCGTATCCGCAACAATCGCCCCACGTTTATCAGCACGGGCACAACGCCCGGTCCAGTCCACCAGGCCCAGGTAATCCCGCAGAGCAAACGGCACCGAGGCCTGAGCATCTACATCCGCCTGATGGGCCGACAGCCGCTTGAGTGCCGGTAATTCACGCTGTTTGCTGACATCGGTGCGCTGCGCAATACGCTGTTGAACCGAGGTAAAATCAGACATTTCCGGCGTTTTCGCCATCCCGGCCCGCAACGGATTCAGATCAACATACGCCATGCAGGTCAGCAAAGCCTGCTCATCCAGCAGCGCCTGGCATTTAAACCGGCCTTCCCAGAACCGCCCCGTACAGCCATCTTCCAGGTTGGCCTGGCGGGCCACCGACTCATTCAGGCAGCGCATAAGCCAGCTGATATCGGCCAGCCGCACCCGCCAGTCTGCCGCATATTCGGCCACCCGCGCCTGCTCGGCGGCACTCAGGGCGTCCTGTTGCAGGTAACGCTGCACCAGCGGCGGGCCGCTGAATAGCATCAGCCAGCGCTGCAACACCTTATCATCAGACCAGCCCTGCGCCTGTGTTTCGTTCACACAGAGCACCAGATGATAGTGGTTGGACATAATCGCATAGGCGCAGATATCAATGGCGAACACCTGTTCCAGAAACGTCAGGCGATCCAGAATCCACTGCCTGCGGTGCTCAAAGCAGCTGCCCGTCAGCTTGTCCTGACCGCAGAGGAAGGCACGGCGAACACAGCGGGAAATGCAGTGATAATAGGGGGTATCCAGCAGGCTTACCTGCTCGCGGCGGGCGCGGGTCATCGGGGTGGCTCCAGTCAGATGAGGCCGATACAGCAGGCGGGGTTAAAGCAGTGTAGATAGGATTGCGGAAATAGCGAGAGTGATGGATGTCCCCGTTCTTTCGTTTTGCCAGAACTGCTCAGCGTTAGTGAGAGTGCCAAACGGCTGATCAATCAGATGATGCCTGAGGAAGGCTTTGAGTGCGCTGGAAACAGGCAATGTAGCCAGTTCTGACGGCTGTGAAATGCTCTGCATGGCTAACCTCTGAGTTATTGAATTCAAAGGTTTTATATATGGTTGAAGTGGGAGTTGATGCGGCTATCGGTGGGTAATGGTGTCTGTCTTTTTGGCGGGGCCAGAACAGTGTAGATGGGATTGTGGAAATAGCGAGAATGATGGATGTCCCCGTTCTTCCTTCCTTCTCGCAAAAAACCGCTACCCAGAAGAGTAGCGGCTTTGTAATAAGTAAGCATCAAATCACAATTAATTGCTTAATTGGATGTGATAGCTTAAGCCTTATTATGCATATACAAAGTTAGCAGCTGCCACATTCTCATCAATAGTTGCTATTAATGTAATTTCACCTGCCGCGATCGCTGTGCTGCCTGCAGCAAGTGTATCTACATGGTAGATGTATGCATTAGAACCAAAGTTAATCGCAATAACGTTTTCTTGATCAGCATCATTGGTCGTTGTGTAGCGTTCCGACAGATATGCCGCCACATTAGTCAACGTACCAGCAGTAAGGTCCGCTAGTGCCATTGTAGCTGTTCCAGCTGTAGTCAGGTTAGCAGCGGTACCATCAGTAGTGATAATAGCTACTGTATCATCTGTGAGGGCCCCCTGAGCCGCAGCAGTTGTTACTGTTGTTAAGCCAGTAGCAGTTGTTGTCCCATCACCCAACAGCCCAACATTTAACGTATCTGTCGAGCCAAAGCCTACAATTGTATCTGTGCCGTTAGCTGTCACAACTGCTGAGGTGGTCGCCCCTCCAGTGAAGGTAACCTTATCAATGGAAGCTGTTGCCTCTGTCAGATCGATACTATCTGCACCAGCACCACCAGTGATAGTATCAGCACCCAGGCCAGCAGTAATGCTATCGGCACCACCACCACCAGTAATAAGATCAGTACCTGTACCGCCAGTGATTACATCATTACCAGTACCGGTTGTTACTGTGTTGGTCTCACCAGAGCTAGCATTACCCAAGGTAATTACAGTAGCTGAGTCCTGAGCAGTACCGTTAAAGTTGAAGCTACCAGTATGAGTAGTTGCTGTGATCGCAGTGGTATCGATGTCAGCATCGTTAGCGACAATAGCAACATCACCTGCACCCGTTACTGTAATAGAATCCCAAACAGCGTTAGTACCGGTAGACATTTCAGCCAGAGTTACGTTGATATCACTCAGAGTATCAGTAGCAGAAGTACCAGCATTCAAAGTCAGAGCCGTAGTTACATCTGCTGCACCAGCTGACATATCGGTACCAGCGAAAGTCAACGCACTGACGGTAATATCTGCACCTCCCGTCGCAGTAGCAGTTACAGACTGCACGTGATCCAGATCCAGATTAGTGATGGTGATATCGTTAGCCTCGGCACCTGAAGCAGACAGGGCTACAGTCGCAACATTAGCATCAGAAGTAACAGTACCCAGAGCAACAGCACCAGCATCAGCAGTTACAGTCATTGCTGTCATTGCTGTCGCAGTTACGGCGCCAGTCTGAGTCAGACCTTTTGTGCCCCCGAACTCAAGAGTAGTAGAGGCGGTAGCTGACAGTGCGTTGATAGAGTTTGCAGCTTCACCTGTAGATTGAACAGACAGCTTACCAGTGTGACTGGCAACAGTGATATCACCAGTGTCTACAACGAGGTTAGCCGCTGTGGAATCTGTAGCACCTACATTCAGAGCCAGGTCGCCAGAGTTGCTAGATGCGTATGCGATAGACGCTGCTTTTGTGTTTGCAGCAGCTGCACCATCCAAAGTTACAGAGGCTACAGTGGAAGCAACAGACGTCAGGGAAGCGTTCTGTGCATCGTTATCAACTTCAATAGCAGTCACGTCAGTCATGTTAGACATGTTGAAGATGCCTGCCGCCGTGAAATCCAGATCAACTTTCTCTACACCAGATGAAGTTGCAATGATTTGACCAGCAGAGCCAATCGTTGCAGTCAGTTCATCACCGGAGTTAGTACCACCTTTAATGTTGTCACCAACGCTTAAGGTTGTACCCATGTTGAAGTTAGTTGCACCCGTCGCTGCAGAAGCATCAACTTCCAGAGTAGAAGCGCCAGTAATAGCCAGTGTGTTAGTACCGTCACCAGTTACAGTTACTTTAGCTGCAGCAGTACCACCTGTAATAGTGGCGAAGTTAGTGCCAGAAGTCGCAACAGTTACCGCTTCAACAGTGTTGGTATCAGAAACATTGACAGCCACAGAGTTAGTCGCAGAACCAGTACCAGCAACAGCAACCTGTGCTGTATCAGCAGTGCCGGCAGTAGACAGGAAGTCTACAGTCAGGTCGCCCTGGCCTGCCAGGCTGAAAGTAGACGCCAGAGAGGCATTGTTTACAGTGGAAGTCTGAGCATCCAGTGTGCTGGTGAAAGCGATTGTTGGGTCATTGTCGATCAACACTGCGTTCAGGTTCGCACCCGCTACATCACGAATGCTGATAGTTTCAACATTGGTCGTCGCTATGGCAGCAGAAGGTGTGTTGCCAATAGCTGTCAGGCTCAGTGTATCGTTACCTGCTCCACCGTTAACACTGTCGCCAGCAGACAGAGTGTTGTCAGCTGCTGTACCGGAACCAAATACACCGGTGAAGGTGTCATCGTTGTCCGTACCAGCAAATGTATCCGCACTAGTAGTCAGAGTGAAAGTAGTGCCTGGCGTGCCTGGGTCAACGACAGCATCGATTGCAGTCTGTGCAGCAGTTACGGCTGTTGCAACAGTTGCTACATCAGATGTTACAGCTGTGATCTGCGTTTCCAGATCCGCTTTAACTGTGTCGTACTGAGCCTGAGTGACAGCAGCTGTCATCTGGTCTGCAGCAGATACTTTGTTTGCAACAGCGGCAGCGTCGTCGCCAGTCGTTGCGCCGATCAGGATCGCCAGGGTAACAGATGCTTTGGTTTCTGCACCTGAGGTCAGCGCGTCCAGCCAGAAAGTGCCGTCAGCAGTGGCGTCGTATGCACGACCCAGCGCGTTCATGTAAACATCGTTGATGATAACGTCGTTATCCTGACCTACGAACTGCTGGCCTTCAGTCGACGCTTCAAACGCTGCGAACAGAGTCGCCAGAGTTTCTGCACCGCTCTCGATTGCATCAGCCCAGAAAGTCTGGCCGTCCGGATCAGCTGGACGACCGAAAAAGCTTACGTATGCCTGCTGTACCAGTGTCAGATTTGCTGCTGTAGCCATGTGTACTTTTCTCCAGAGTGTCGCCGGGGACGGGCAGGCTATTTTCTTTCCTGAACACCGTACCTGGCTGAAATAATAGATCGATCAGCTGTTGTGTAATTTCAACAACAACTTAATACGCGTTAGTGCGCAATTGCGTAGGGAAAGGTAGCAATACTGGCAAAAATAAAAAGTGATGGTTATCACAAAGAAAACGTCGTTGTGACGATGACTGATTAAAAATAAACATTTACTGATGAATATCAGTTTAACGTCGGTTTAACAGGGTCGGCAGGCTTCCGCCAGGCCTGCCGTATATATCAGCGCAATCGCCGCAGCAGTGCTGCCAGCAAGGGGTTAATAAACGGCACTCGCACCAGTATGCCATATAGCCACAGTGCCGCCGGTAACTGACGTAAACGGGCTTTAATACTGGCAACAGGCCGCTTTACTGCGGGGGTAGCCGGTGCAGTCATACTAACAGGTATGGCCTGCTGTCCCGCGTCCGCCATTAGCGCTCCCAGCCGTCGCTGCCGGTAACGTTCCACCCAGGCTGCGGGCTGGGTCGCTACCGGCCGTGGCGGATTGAGCAGCTGGGCACGCTCCAGTATCGACACCAGCTGCGCCGCCACTGCTGTCGGGCTGTGGTGGCGCTGCATCCAGTCACGGGCACAGCGGCCAATTGCCTGACGCTGCTGATTATTCTCCAGCAGCTGCGTTAATACTGGCACCAGCTGCGGCGCGTCTGCCGGTGCCGCCGACAGGTGGCAAACGGTGTCATCTGGCAGCTCGGCAAACCAGCCCGTGCGGTTAACCAGGGTGGCACAGCCTGCTGTCATGGCGTGGATCTGTACACCGGAGGTTTCGCCGAAACTGGGGTAACGCAGATTCACCAGCAGGTCAGTCAGGTGCAGCGCCTGCTGAAAGTCGTTATCACTGACATAATCCACCGCCAGGGTCTGTTCGGCAAAGGGGCTGGCGGCCAGCCAGTCGGGGGTATGGCCCTGGCCTACAATCAGTAGCCGGGTGTGCTGACGCAGCTCAGCCGGCAGCTGCTGTAATGCCTCCACCAGCACATCTGCCTGTTTGTTATCACCGCGAAAACCAAACAGCCCCACTACCCGCAGGGCCGGGTTATGCTGACGGGCCTGTGCCAGCTGCTGCAGTACTGGCTGTTCAAGGCTGGCTGGCTGATAGCCGCAGGCCCCAAACGACAGGTGCGGCATGATTTCCACCGGCCCGGTATAACCCTGCTGCTGCAGCATTGTTGCCGCCGTCTGGTTATGTACGACCACCAGCCGGGCACAGTGATTAAGCTCTTTCAGCAGCGGAAACTGATGCGGCTGGGGGTAGTGCTCCAGCATATTCTGCCCGTCTGGCTGGTCTGCCGAGCCCATGCAGGCTTCCAGCTGCTGCAGGCTGTCCAGCGCCGGAAAGCCGTTGGCCGCCAGCGCCTGTAACAGACGGCCACGACCCATGCTGGCCATCATGTTGTAGAGCACCGCATCATGCAGCACCACAACCCCCGGTAGCCGCTGTGCCAGCCGCCAGATTGCGCTGTGGTAACGGGCATTGTTACCCAGCTGATACACCGGGATACCAATGCTGGCCCGCACCTCGGGCGAGACAAGGGCGGTCGAGAGTTCTTTGCAATCATGGGTATCAGATAAGGGGCAGTCCGCTATCTGTTCATCATACAGTGTCAGCCGTACTTGCCCTGTAGCAGCGAGCGCCTGCAGCAACCGCTCGCTGTAGCCAGCAATACCGGTAGCTTTAGGGGGGAGCGGTGAGAACCAGGCAACATCAAGCTTGGCGGTCATCCGGGGAACCCTCCATCAGCCGTTCAATCACATAATCCCAGTTGATATTCAGCTGTTGCATCAGCGCCAGCCCCGCCTGACCCAGCCGCTCTGACTGGCCCGGACTGTCCTGAATCTCATCAAGCACGGTAGCCAGTGCATTGGCTGTTGGTGGCGTAATGTAGCCGTTGCGCTGGTGCTGAACAAATTCCAGCGGGCCACCGGAGTCAGTATGGGTAATCACCGGCCGGGACGCGAGGAAGGCCTCCAGGGTAATGTAGCCATAGTCTTCATCCAGCACACCGTTATATACCGCGCCAGCATGGGCATAGAGTGACAGTTTTTCCTGCTCGCTGACGTGGCCACGAAACTCCACGCAGGCCTCCAGCCCCAGCTGCTGCGCCAGCGCCCGGACTTCGCGCGCATGGCTACTGTTATCCGGGCCGATAAAGATGATGCGCCAGTCCGTGCGGGCAATTGCGCGGGCTTCAAGCAGCAGCTTCTGTCGTTTCATACCATCCATCCGGCCCGGCGCCAGGATATAGTGCTGGTAGTCCTCGGCATAGAAGGCGTCATGGTTGAGCGGCGGATGATAGAGCGGCTCGGCAGCAATGCCGTTGTAACGCCGCAGCCTGTTGGCGGTGTTTTTTGCATTGGTAAACAGCTTGCGATGCTCGGGCAACTTGAGGTTGTCCATGCGGACAATTTCATCGCGTACTGCCCGGCCTTCGGCACTCTGGCGCAAATCCCCCACGCTGGTGTGGTACAGATCATACGCCTGGCGGTGCTGGTGCAGTATCCAGCCGACTTTGTTCGGGTGTTCGATGTAGTACATGGGAAACTTCAGCGTGATTAGCTGATCAATACGGTCACCATTGGCACCAGTCAGATCCAGCAGCTGGGTGGCCATCATGCTGTCCAGGATGCGTTCTGGCGGATACCATTTAAACGGAATCGAGATAATATCGGCTTCATAACCGCGCAGCTGCAACTGCTGTTGCAGGCTCTGGGCATGCATCTCGGCCCCACCGTGCATAAACGGCACCTGTACTGTCGCAATGCCAACCCTCACGCCAAAGGCTCCATTTTATGTACCGCATCGTAGAGCCCGACCATAAACTGTTCAGCGATTATATCGCCGGAAAAACGCTGGGCGATATTCCGGTAGCCCTGCTCAATCAGCGCCTGGCGAGTATCTACATCGCGGGTAGCCTGCTTTATCAGCTGGGCGATATACAGGTAATCTTCTGCGGACTCTGGCCGTTCAAAGCCAAACTGTTGTGGCCCCAGTGTTTCACCAATCGCTGCGGTGGTGGTGGTTAACACTGGCAACCCCAGTGCCTGCGCTTCAATCACCGGCACACAGAATCCTTCATGCAGACTCGTACAGAAGAAAGCAGACGCGCGAGCATACAGCTGCTTCAGCTCTTCTTCCGGCACATGGGACAGGATCGAAACATTCTGTTCCAGCCCGAGGGCAGCAATCAGGCCATTAAGCTGATCCATATAACGCTGTAAGGCCGGATCCTGAGAACCCACCAGGGTCAGGTGGATATCGCGATCGATGCTCTGGGTATAGGCATAGATGGCACGCACCATATCCAGATGGTTTTTATTGGGGGAAAAACGTCCGACAAACAGCAGTTCAACGGTACTTTCGGTGTCTGAAGCGGCCGCTGGCATACTGGCCCGAAACTGTTCCAGCCGGTTGAATGGCGGTACCACACCCACATATTTCAGGCTGTATTGCGGCGCCAGCTCGGCCAGGTCCTGAATATTGTAGTGTGAGGCGGGCATCCAGTAAGCACGGGCCCAGAAACGTTCCACCAGCCGGCGCGTCTGCTCCCGGCCCTGGGCACACATCATAACGGCATGGGCTGCAGCCGGGTAAGGACTGAAGAATGAAGCCGGGGTAATGTTGTGGTAACGCAGAATCAGCCGCCCCCGGTATGCATCCAGCAGCGGTTCAATGTCAGGCAGCTCAATACAATGATGGTAGATCACCAGATCAAAACCATTCAGGCTGTCCAGCTGGCCAAATTCAGCAACGGGGTATTGCTGGCGAATGCTGTCTTCAACACTGAAGGCCACCAGTGTAACCTGATGATTCGCCGCACGCAGGCTATCTGCCATGCCCAGAATATCGATACCAACGGCATCGCCATTGCGGATTCCACCGGCGCAGATCGCAACTGTTTTCGGTTGTTCAACCCTGCTCACTGCATTCTCTCCCCGTGGTTTCGCTCAGCGGTAATTCGCCAGCAGGCCGGTACACCCGCGAGCACATCAGCAGGCTGGTTTTCGATGGCGTTGATTTGCAGTTTTCGCTCACGCAGCAGCGGAACAACAAAGGCTGCTGGCACCGCCTGCACACCCGTTTTATAGATGCGTTCAATCAGTGCCGTCTCGTCCGGGTGGACCCCCTGAATAACAAAGACCCCTGCCGGGGCCAGATGGTCGACCAGAAGATCAATCTGTTCTATCAGCTGCACGCTGCTGCACCCCTCAGCCCCCTGTACATACACAATGCCATCGTACAGTTTTTGTTGCTCAGCCAGCTTCAACAGAGGCCAGGCTGTCTCGGATTCATGTACAAAACGTAAATCAGAGAAGAAACGCTCTGCCTGCACCGGTTTGTCTCCCTGGCAGCCGTTAATCAGCGCTAGCGCCTTGCCCGCTGGCAGGGCTGGCACATCCAGCATCAAGGCCTGATCAAAACAGCGATGGACCGCCCCCGACAAAGGAGATGCACTCATTATCCCTTCCACGGGCACCGGCTGCTTGTCGCTGTTGCGCTGCTGATCCATTTCCCGGTGCAGGTCAGCAATATCCCGTCGCATTACATACAGAAAGCGAGCCGACCACAGAATACGAAGCACACCGCCCACACGGGAGTTACGGAAAAAACGTTGCAGCCTGGCAACCAGTTCACTGCGTACGCTCCGCATCCGACCTGAGGGCTGTGATATGGCAGCCTCAGCCTGGCTCAGCCCCTGGCGTACTGCATCGACCCGCGCCTCGGGCAGGGCTGTGGCCTGCTGACGTGCCTGTTCTCGTATTTTTTCTATATCCAACGCCACACTCACTCTCCGTTCACCTCAATTCCCTTCATCAGATCTTCAGAGCAGGTATCGACATAGAACTCAGGGTTCAAATAGCAGATACCACTGAATTCAGACTTTCCATAGCCTGACACCTCAAATTCGCTGAGTTTGTCATTCCAGTAATAACAATCATCAAGGTGATGATCATTGGTATGCAAGGCCGCAGACAGGCTGTACTTTCCTTTATTCAGGTCTAGCGGAAGCTTGTAGCAGCAGGTGAGCAGCTGATCTTTTTTCAGCGTCAAAGGGCGTTGCATAAGAAAGCTGTTTACACCAAAAATATCCTGACCAAAACGATCACGAACCATCATTCCCAGGGTGACATCATTGAGGTCAGCAAAGCTTTTTATGGTGAATTCAAAGACAACACTTTCACCCGACGTCAGCACATTGCTGCCAGATTTTTCACCCAGAATGCGACAGGACTGAATAGTCGCCTGACCGTCACCATAGCTTGTATCAGACTCACTGCTATTCAGGGTAAAGCCATCATCCCCCTGATCCGCCATTAGCCGGTTGTAATAGTTGACCGATTTTTCAACATCACCATCAGCAATAACGTTCCCATGGTCCAGTACAATCGCACGATCACAGAGCATTTTTACTGCATGAAGATCATGTGAAACAAATAATATCGCCCCACCGCCCTCTTTAAACTGCCGTATTCGCGTCATGCACTTTTGCTGGAAATGAATATCGCCCACAGACAGCGCCTCATCAACAACAAGTACATCAGGCTCGGCATGTATGGCAATGGAAAATGCCAGCCGCATCACCATACCTGAGGAATAGGTACGGACAGGCTCATTGATAAAGTCTCCCAGCTCGGAAAAGGCAATGATATCCTGCTGTTGGCGGGCAATATCACTCAGACTCATACCAATAAGCAGGCCGTTTATCTCGATATTTTTCAGGCCACTCTGGTTAGTATCAAAGCCGGTACCTAATTCAAGCAGTCCTAATATACGAGCATTGCTGAGCACCCTGCCGCTATCGGGCATCAGGACGCCGGTGATAATCTTCAGCAACGTTGATTTCCCTGCCCCATTGCGCCCCAGCACACCCAGCGCCTGGCCTTTGTCAATGGAGAAGGAGATATCACTTAGTGCCTGGTGGCGCGAGTGGTAGTTCCGCCTGAACAGAATTTCCTTCAGGCGATCAACCGGCCGATGATAGAAACGGAAACATTTGCTTAAATTTTCAACAACAAACATCACAGTCACCTATATAAAATCACGCACGTCTCTCTCAAGACGGCTAAACAGCCACAGGGAAAAACACAGCACAAAGAAAGATAATCCTCCCCACAATAAGACTCCTCCGAACCCTTCGATACTGTGCGTAACAATAATCTGGCGGTACAGGTTAACGAAGGCATAAAACGGGTTTATCTCGAAGTAAACCTGGAGTGATGGCGGCAGCATTCCAATCACATACACGATGGGTGTACACCAGAACCACAACTGCAACACCACCGGTACGATCTCTTTAATGTCTCGAATAAATACGCTCAACCAGGCACAGGTAAAACCGATGGTATACGCCAGAAGCTGCTGAAGCAGGAAAACCAGCGGCAGCCAGAGCCACTCAACGGTAATCGGGTAGCCTATAAACAACAGAAACAGGACAAAGAACGACATCGAGATAACATAGACAATCGACTCTGAGATCAGCACATAAACCGGTAAATACTGCAACTTTATATTGACTTTAGAGATCATCCCAGCACGGTCATGCAGGCAACTCGTCACCCGGCTGATGGTCGCTGAAAAAGCATTCCAGGCAAGTACGCCACTCACCAGGTAAATACTGTAGTTATACTGGCTGAACTCAGCCCCCAGCCCTTCCAGCCGCGCCCCCATCACTTTGGAAAAGATCACGGTAAAGATCAGGATGTTGACCAGTGGCAGTATGAAAGCCCACAGACTCCCTAATAAAGACCCGGCATAACGGTCAACCAGGTCCTGCTTAACAAAGCTGATTAAAAGAGATCTATTCAAAACAGGTTCCGTAAAAAATTATTTTTGCCTTGAGATGATTTAACGATATAAATCAACACATTACACCAGTGCATGATAAAGCTGTGCCGTCTGTACCGCAGTTTTCTGCCATGAAAATTGACGCGCCCGCTGATAGCCAGCGGCAATCATGCGCGCCTGCAATTCGGAACTGCCCAGCAGTTGCTGTAATCCATCACAGATGTCATCAACCGATTCGGGGTTAACCAGACAGGCAGCATCTCCGGCAACCTCCGGCAGCGCCCCAGCACTGGCGCAAAGCACCGGCACCCTGCTGGCAAACGCTTCCAGCACCGGCAAACCAAACCCTTCATGCAACGAGGGTAATGCAAATACCGTGGCAGCCTGGTACAGTGCTGGTATATCGGCGTCCGCAACATAACCCGTCAATATAACGGTCTCGCGTTCTACTGCCTGCGCCAGCCGGGCTTGTAAACCCACATCGCCCCACCCGGCACGCCCTGCAATCACCAAGGGGCTCGTTTTTTGCGTTGCGACGGGCAACCGCGCATGCGCATCAAGCAAGCGTTCGAGGTTTTTACGCGGTTGTAATGTACCAATGAACAGCACGAATGACGGTGGAAGACAGTATAAAGCCCTTACCCGGTTTAACTCCGGGGGAGTGCAGGCAGTAAACCGCTCCATGTTGACACCATGATGGATCACGCTGATACGCGATTCAGGAACGTTCCAGTACCGGACAATATCATCGACAACGGCATGGGAGATGCATATCACCGCATCAGCCCAGCCGGCCGAACGATGCATCATCCAGTTTTTCAGGTGTCGCCAGCGATTGTTGGCCCAATGCGGATGCGAAAACGGCACGGCATCATGCAACGTCGCTACCACCGGAATGTTTCTGAGCCGCGGTATCCGGTGGTCAGTGGCATGATAAACCTGAGGCGCACAGCCCTGTAACTCAAATCGACCACCTGCCTGAGCCCGCACAGCATTACAGGAAAAACTGCCTTTAAACCGCGCAACCCTGAGCTCCGGACGCTCGCCACCGTAGAGCATAGGCTGCAGGTGGAGCCCGCCTTGTGCAGTAAGTGCCTGCTGGAGGTTAGCCGTATATTGACCAATGCCATCTATTCGTGACTCGTCAGCCAGTGAGCTGATTCCAATTCCTACCCTGATTTCACTCACATCACACCATTACACCCACCGCGCCAGCTCTTTTCATCAATGAACGGCTTCTAAGTCAGATTGCGGGCCAGAGCATATCAGATCCTTGCTCTGAATGGGACAACACCACCGAGCCTGACCATGCTGTAACAGCCCTGCTGGCTAACAATAACGACAACCCTGTTATAACAGTAATCGGTGGTAGCTAAGGGGTCTGCTTAGTTCTATGATCAAGCATTCATAAATATACGTACTGAAGCCTGAAACCATCATATAGTCGTAAGCTTCTTCAATGTATTGTGCGCAACATCACGGCATTTATTTTCGCTATACCCGAAAATTAAAGAGATGCATACCCCTGCTCGGATCGTGACGAGTTCAAGCCTGATTCTGGAAAGAGACAATGATACCAACACAGACAAGCTTCTTTAAAAAGATTCAATATTCGGCTGGTTTAGTGATGTGTGCCCTTCTCTGTGCGCAGAATATCAGTGTTGCGAACGCCAGCACTGTTGCAGGCAGAATTATTTTCACGGTGGGTGATGTTTATTTGCTGACACCGGAGGGGCAACGAAAAACAACAATCAGCCACGGCAGCGATATCGTTGTCTCAGATACTCTCGCCACGGGCCCCGATGGCTATGCGCATTTACGCATGAGTGATAATGCTTTTATTGCTCTGCGACCAGACAGCGTACTGAGAATTGATGAATACAACTTTTCCGCCGGGAAAAAGGCACTGGATCGGGTAAAAATTTCCCTGCTCAAAGGAAAGTTACGCAGCATCTCCGGCCAGGTTGCTAAACGCAGTAAAGACCGTTATCGCCTGAACACACCAGTCGCAGCAATCGGTGTACGCGGCACCGATTACACCGTTGTCACAACGGCACAGCAATCTCAGGTTGATGTCCTCCAGGGCGGCATCGCCATGTCACCCTTTAACAGCCAATGTAAGGCTGCAGCTCTGGGGCCCTGTCGCGGCAGTTCCGTCGTTGATCTTTACGCCGGGATGAATCAGCATTATCTGCAACTCAATGCCAGCGATCAGGTGCCAAACCTGATTGAGGGCCGCCTGAACAACCTCTCACCACCAGAGGATGACGATAGCCTGCTGACAATCAAACCAGCGCAGGCAACCAGCTCAGGTAAAACAGCCAAGACCCCTTCTGAACAGGCAACAGAGCCAGCGGCTACGACCAGTGAAACAGCAAATTCAGGCGAAGCTGTCGATACGTCTGCGTCTGCGGCTGCAGAAACAGAACAAGACAAGGCAGCCTCAGCCGATGACAGCAGCAACAGCACAGAAACAGAAGCAGGTAGTCCTGCTGCTGGCACTAAAGATGAACTGACAGCACCTGAAGGTGAAACCAGCGACAATATCCCCTCTGCAGAAGCAGGTGACGATGAGAATGTTCGCGCGCAGATCGACAGCGATGGAGATGGCGTTACAGACCTGTTTGACGACTTACCGGATGATCCAACAGAACAGCTGGATACGGACCAGGATGGTATTGGTAACAAGCAGGATCTGGATGATGATAATGACGGCCTGAGTGATGTGCAGGAACACCAGACAGGCAGCAACCCGCTGTCCGGTGATACTGATAATGATGGGGTATCTGATAAACAGGACAGCCGCCCTCTGTCAAATGCCGGCGTAACGCTAAAAAAACAGCAGCAGGATGTGACCCTGTCTGAAGCTGAATTTGCCGGACTGATTATTAAGAAGGTACAACTCAATCAGCTTAGCAGTAGTAATACTACTGGTGAGGTCATGCAACAAACCCTGCAGCTGACTGATACTGGCACTCCTTACCTGACGCTAAGCCGTAAAATGGACACTCGTGGTCGCGCCTTCTGGGGCGAGGCAAACACAGCCAGAGCCTGGGACTATAAGCTGAATACAGCACCAGACAGCATCACACTACCCCCCCAGAACGGTGCGGATAACAGTGCACTAAACGATGCATGGGCTGCCTATTACCGCAAGGGAAATTTTACTCCGCTGGTTGAAAACAACACGCAGTACCTGAGTAGTGTCGATGGGCTGGTTGCTACCACAACACCAAACCTGAACCAGACATTTCCCAAGCTGGGACTGATTTACGAACTATCAGCTTCAGATATCAATCTGATTGACAGCCAGGGCACAGCTCAGCAAGCCTCTGTTATCGATTTTGATTTCAAGATGAATTATACAAACCAGACGTTTGAAGCCGTGTTGCTTACCCGGGACTCACAGGGTGCAGAGGTGGCCATTCAGTTCCAGGGGGCCGTCAGTAAAAGCGGTATGGTATTCGGTGGTAGTAGCGATGCTTACCTGAAAGGCTTTTTCGTTAACCAGATGAGCCAGATCGCATTGATTTTTGAAGCCGAAGACAATAGCCAGCAGTATTCTGGCACACTGATTATTGACCGAAATTTCAGCCAGGCATGGGCTCAAAAACTTGAGAAAACGTTTGCCCGTTATCAGACAGCCGATAAGCCGCCTGTTAGCTGGGGCCGCTGGAGCAACTTTTCAGAAATCACCAGTGCTGACGATTATGCCAATCTGGCAAAGGGGAATGAGCTGATCGATCATAACCGGGTATTTGCCCTGATGCGCACCGCCGATCAGGATATCAGCCTGCCAACCGAAGGCGTCTTCAGCTTTGAGTTAAACACAGCTGAAGCTGTTTATAAGCAGGGCGAATTTACTGAGACAGCGCTCGTCAGCAACCCGACACTGAGCATCAACTTCAACAATCGCAGCTTCGAAACCGCACTAAGGGTATCAGCACCATCAATTGCCCAGGGCATCAGCGTGAATGCGGCGGGAGTACTGCAGGATGACGGTTTGTTTTTCAGTAATCCCGATCTTTCAAACAGCAGTATTTCCGGCGCCGTTCATAACAATGGTACCGGTGCTTCTATGATTTTTGAACGGGATCTGGAGCAGGACGCTTATATCAGCGGCGCTGTCGACTGGACACGCTAGAATCACAACTGAAGATGAACGATACCAGTATTCATCGTTTACGTTTCGTACTGTCTGTTGGTAGCCTGCTACTCTGCTTTGGTCTGCTAAATGAGGCCGTCTCACTCAAGCTGATAACCCAGCTCGAGTTGTTGGCATATGACTGGCGTATGACGGCCCGCCCCCCTGCTGATAACATTGACTCTCGCATCGCTATTATAGATATTGATGAGCGCAGCCTGGCCGCAGAGGGGCAGTGGCCATGGCCACGCACACGCATTGCCAAGCTAATCACCACGCTGGCGACTGATTACCAGACCAGCGCTATCGGACTGGATATACTGTTCCCTGAGTCCGACCGCAACCCATTGGCGGACAGGAAGCTGGGAGCCACGCTGGAACACCACCAGGTGGTGATGGCCCAACTATTTCAGCTGGAGCAGAGCAGCCGCCCACTACAGGTTGCCAACCTGAGCAGCGGCAGCAAAACAAATCACCAACCTCCTCCCCCCCTTGCCGAAGGCTACATAGGTAACAGTAGCTCAGTACTGCAACACAATCGTGCCGGGCATATTTCCATTGACATAGACACCGATGGCAAAGCCCGCCGTTTGCCCGCGCTGGTTTCTTTTGCAGACAACTCCTATGAGAGCCTGCCTGTAGCCATGCTGCGCCAGCTGTTTGATATAACACGCCTGGATAGCGCCTCCAACACCAACCCTCTCAACTCAGCCCGCCAGCTACGCGCAGCTGCTTTTCAGATCCCCATGGATCATACTGGCCGTATGCTGATCCCCTATCAAGGGAGTGCCGGGCAGTACATGTACATTCCTGCAACAGATGTGCTGCAAAAAACGGTGGAGCCGGAGTTACTGCAAGGCACCCTGGTGTTGGTCGGCTCATCTGCAACAGGGCTGTTCGACCTTATATCAACCCCCTGGAGCAAGAACTACCCCGGTGTAGAGGTACACGCCAATGTGCTAAGTGCGATACTGGATAGCCGGTTACTGACCGAGCCCGCAGGTAGTGACGTATTATTGATGGGATTGTGCAGCTTGCTGTTTATGCTGATAATGCGCTGCTATCAGCGAAAGGGAATTCTGTACGCGACCCTCCTGCCAGCCATACTGGCCATCAGTTGGCTCTCCCTTAACTGGTTGATGTGGGACCACTACCAGCTTGCTTTTGACATCATCCCGCCGCTGCTGTTACTGGCATTACTGATTCTGATAAACACACCGGCACTGGCTTTACTGGCTACAAGACAGAGGCAAAATCTCTTTCATCATTTTCAGGACTATGTTCCACGTACCGTCGTCGAACAATTAATTCGTCAGAATAACAAGGACAGCATTCAACCTGAACGCCGGGATATGACCGTGATGTTTATGGATATCCGCGGCTTTACTTCCATCGCAGAAACGCTGACCCCAACCCAGCTCTCAGAGCTGATGACCCAGGTGCTTTCGCCTGTCACACGAATTATTCATGAACAGGGCGGCACCATCGATAAGTATATGGGCGATGCAGTGATGGCCTTCTGGGGCGCTCCGCTAGCTCAGGCGGACCATGCCGAGCGAGCCGTTAGCACAGCACTTGCTATACGCCAAGCGCTGGCATCATTGAACAACCAGTTAAGGGACAATCACTTCCCGGAAATTCAGGTAGGCATCGGGATTAATACCGGTAATATGACCGTCGGAAATATGGGCTCCGATTTCAGGGTATCCTATACCGTCATAGGAGATGCTGTTAATATAGCGTCCCGCCTGGAAGGGCTGACCAAGAAGTATAAAACAGACATTCTGATCGGTGGCGCAACAGCCGAGCAGATAACGAACAAAAGCCTGTGCCACTACCTTGGTGAGTCTGTAATTAAAGGCCGCAGCAAGCGGGTTTCCCTGTATATGCTGCAGGAAAGCAGTAAACACCAATAAAGACCTACAAGGCCGAGAACAGGGAGCAGGACGTTTGACGATGATGAGCGCAGTAGCCGTTGAATAACCTGAAGGTATGGCTCAGCTTTTTGCCTCTCGTGCTCAGTAGCAGCCTGATTTCTGCCTCACCCACCTCACCTATTCAGCAAGCCAGTGATTTGCTGGAGCAAGGCGATGCGCAGGCAGCGTATACATTACTGTACCAGCTTGAACATACTTACAGCTTTAATGCGGACTATAACTATCTGCTTGGCGTCAGCGCCCTGCAAACACGGCACTATTCACAAGCCCGTAACGCCTTTGAACGGACTTTACTGCTACAGCCTGGAAATGCAGGCGCTTATCTTGACCTGGCTATTACTGAAATAGAACTGAAGAATTTCCATGAAGCCAGACGGTTGCTTCAGGAGATCGAGCAACGTTTCAACCCTCCAGAAGGTATCCGCCAGGTCATCAATGCTTATAACGCCCGCATCAGCTCCGCACTGACACCTCGCAATTACTTCAGCAGCCATGTGTTCATTGGCGGCGGTTACTCTGACAATGTAAATAATGGCACTGATAAATCACTGATTGAGCTCGACCTGGGGACCGGCCCTGTACTATTGCCGGTGAGTAACAGTAGTAAATCAAGCCCGGACAGTTACAGCGAAGCAGGGGCGACATTAAGCTACAACATTGAACAGGGCCCCTGGCGTCATCAGCTAATTTCTGCGATCCAGCGTAGTGATTACCACTCAATGACCGAGTTTAATACTGTTAATGCAGTATTTGGCGCTAACAGCAGCATCAGCTATGAGCAATCGCAAATAGACGCTGGCATTTATTACTCAACGGTCTGGCTTGACGGCGCCGACTATCAGACCTCCACCTCAGGCTCCGGCCAGTACAGCTACCAGCTTCCTTCCGGATTGAAACTTGCCAGCCAGCTGCGCTTAAGCCAGTTACGCTATATCCAGACACAAAGCAATAATATTAACCGTGCAGAGTTGACGTTCAGCGCAAGCAAAGCGGTAAGCGTACTGGGCAAAAACAGCCTGTTACAGGCAACCCTTCGCTTCAACCGGGGCAGCGCACTGAACAATCGCGCTGGCGGTGACGAACAGCAATGGCAAGCCGGCATGGCACTGATTACTCAGTTAAACCCACAAGACCTTGCTCGCTTAAGCCTGTCAGTCGGTAACAACAACGACAGTACACCTTACAATCCATCTCTGCTGGGCCCAAAGGTGCGTGATACTCAAAAGCTTCGGCTATCAGCCAGCTATAGCCACCAGTTCAACGAAACCTGGTCGATTACAACCGGGCTTAACATAGCCCGCAACCGCTCGAATATTGATCTATTTACAACTGACAGTAATGAACTGACTGTGCGCCTCAACTATAAACTGTTGTGACGGGTTATTTTAGTAACCCGGCCTGCATCTGCTGAAGGCGCTTAAAGTTTTCCAGCGATGCAGTCTGTGCTTTCAGCAACTGCCACAGACCATTCTTTTGCCAGCCCGATTTAACAGCCTCTCCTAACGCTTCAACTTTATCCCAGTCAAGCACGCTAAAGCCATCCAGCCGATGGGGGTTTCCATCCAGTGTAAAGTCAACCCTGCCCGGACTCAAAACCTGGTGCTCAACCAGCGCCGAAAATGCTGTCGTAGTGACCAGCCGCTGTTGTTCAATCGCTTCCAGCTGAGCCGTCATCGCTTTCAATAAAGGCGACGGCGTAAAAGATTCGCCACGGCGGTTATATAACAATTTGCCTTTCTTCGCCTGCAAGGTTTCAGCGTCAGTATCCATAATGATGATGTACTGACCATCCTCCATTTTTTTCAAGCCGAATGGATAACAACTCAGTTGCACAGGTATGACAGGAGCACACCACTGATCCTGTTCATTTAACCAGAGATTACAGCCGCCAAAAATACCCAGCACTGCCAGCGGTGCACCGCTATGTGAGTTAAATACAATGGGGTAATACTCGCTGAGCTGCTCCAGCTCGAAGGCCTGAACACCAATATGGCTAAGCCCACGGGAAAAGCCATAATTATCAGCTGGAGTGAAGCGCAATCTGTTATGGTCGTGACGGTTAACAGCCACTGGATTTGTGTACATTATGTCCTTACTCTCACATTGAAACAGCAAGCCGATAGTCGGCTTACTGGAAAACATCAGTTAACGTCCCTGAACTTACCCAAACAGCCCCGATACCAGAGACTGTGAACCCGGCAGTTAGCGAACCCGCGCCTGAGCATCCAGCATCAGTTGTTTCATCTCCACCACAGCCTGCTTCAAGCCAACAAACACCGCGTGGGCGATCAGGCCATGGCCGATGTTCAACTCGTTAAGGTGAGGAATTTCGGCAACCTGTTCAACGTTATGGTAGTTCAGACCATGGCCAGCGTTTACCACCAGTCCTTTGCCGTACGCATAGGCGGCACCTTCACGGATACGCGCCAGCTCGGCGATCTGTTCTGCTGAGCTTTCAGCATCGGCGTAGGCACCGGTGTGCAGTTCGATTACCGGCGCACCACAGCGTACGGCGGCGTCTATCTGGGCAGTGTCTGCATCAATAAACAGCGAGACCTGAGTACCGACGGCGGCCATACGCTGGCAAGCCTCGGCAATTTTTGCTTCCTGAGCAACCACATTCAGACCCCCTTCGGTGGTCAGCTCTTCACGTTTTTCTGGCACCAGGCAGACGTAGGCGGGCTTGACCTGCTCAGCAATGGCGAGCATTTCTTCGGTGACGGCCATTTCCAGGTTCATGCGCGTATTAAGCGTTTCTTTCAGCACGAAGACATCACGATCGATGATATGACGACGATCTTCACGCAGATGGATGGTGATGCCGTCGGCACCGGCCTCTTCCACCAGTGCTGCCGCATGGACCGGGTCCGGGTAGCGGGTACCACGGGCCTGACGCAGGGTGGCTACATGGTCGATATTTACACCTAACAGCAGGCGGCTCGGTTCAATCACGGCTTACTCCTTGAGCTTTTTGAATAGGTCACGGCTGCGCAGGGGTTTATCCCCCAGCAGGGGTTCCAGCGCCATGCGCATCAGTCGTTTAGCGGCACGGCGAGTGTCATCGCAAGCATAGTGATCTTCACCAATGGCCTGCAACTGCTTTGCACTGAAATAACAGGAATCGGGTTTTTGCGGCGCACGGCCCAGCGGGATAAAACCCTGACCGGGCTGGTAGCGGAAGTGGCCGCCGTCATGGACCTGTGACAGGTCCATCTCATAGCCCATTTCCAGCAACAGGTGGCGCTCAAAGGTGCGTAAGGCACCTTCTATATCGTCACCACTGGCCAGGGCGTTGAGCACATACTGGTAGTACACAAATAACCTGGGATAAGGTTCAAAGGGGGTGAGTACCCGCTCCAGCAGCTCATTGACATAGAGCCCGCAGATCAGCGCATTACCGGTCAGGAAACGCATCTGGCCCACCGGCTCAGCACCCGACAGCGTTTTCAGCGCCTGCCGACCCCGCCAGCTAATCTGCAGCGACACGAAAGGCTGCAAGGTACCGCGCAAGCGGGCATTAGGCCTGCGCGCGCCTTTCACCACAGCGGTACACTTGCCCCACTCCAGGGTGAAAAAATCGACCAGCAGGCTGGTGTCACGGTAGGGCCGACTATGCAGCACATAGGCCGCCTGACCCTCAACCCGGTAGTTCATCAGGCTCAGTCGACGTCGGTATAGCCCAGGCTGCGCAGGGCGCGTTCATCGTCTGCCCAGCCCCGGCGGACTTTAACCCACAGGTTCAGCAGCACCTGGGTATCAAACAGGCCTTCCATATCTTTACGGGCATCACGGCCGATGGTCTTCATCCGCTCGCCTTTAGGACCAATCACGATCCGCTTCTGCCCTTCACGCTCCACCAGTACCAGCGCGCTGATCACCAGCAGGCCATCGCCGTCGTAGTAGAACTCTTCGATCTCAACGGTGGTGCCGTAAGGCACTTCGTCGCCCAGGTTACGCATCAGTTTTTCACGGACGATTTCAGAACAGACGAAGCGGGAGCTGCGGTCGGTCAGCTGATCTTCTTCGTACATGTGTACGCCTGCCGGGATGTGTTTCTCAACCTCGGCTTCCAGCTGTTCCACATTAGCGCCCTGCTTGGCAGATATCGGTACGATGGTGGCAAACGCCATCTTCTGCGACAGGATATCCAGGTGTGGCAGCAGGTCTTGTTTGTTCTCCAGCTCGTCAACCTTGTTAACCGCCAGAATCACCGGGCATTTGGCATGCTGCAGTTTTTCCAGCACCATCTGGTCTTCTTCTGTCCAGGCGGTACGGTCAACAATAAACACCACCAGATCAACCCCGCGCAGGGCTTCTGTGGCGGCTTTGTTCATGTAACGGTTGAGGGCTTTGTCCTGATTTTTATGCAGCCCCGGCGTGTCCACATAGATCACCTGCAGATCGGCTTCGGTTTTGATACCGACGATCTGATGACGGGTGGTCTGTGGCTTACGGGAGGTAATACTCAGTTTCTGCCCCAGAATGCGGTTCATCAGGGTCGATTTACCGACATTAGGCCGACCAACGATAGCGACAAAGCCGCAGCGCTGATCACTGTTTTCGTTCGCCGGGCCGTTAAGCTCTTCGAGCAGGAGCGACAGATCTTTAGCCATTATTTTTTCACCTGCAGCAGATCCAGTGCCTGGCGAGCGGCTTCCTGCTCGGCCTGGCGACGGCTGTTACCGACACCGTCGGTGGATTTTGACATGGTCTCCACATGACAGCGGATGTAGAAGGTCTGGTCATGGGCTTCGCCATCGACGCGCAGCAACTCGTAGTCTGGCAGCGCCAGGCGGCGAGACTGCAGAAATTCCTGCAAGCGGGTTTTGGAGTCTTTCAGGGTTTCGTTCAGGTCCAGCCGCTCCAGTCGCTCGGTGTACCAACCCAGTACGAACGGACGCACAGTGGCCAGATCGCTGTCGGTGTAGATCGCACCGATAACGGCTTCTACCGCGTCCGCCAGAATGGAATCACGACGGAAGCCACCACTTTTCAACTCACCCGAGCCTAGCCGCAAGTAGTCACCCAGCCCCAGCTCGCGGGCGATCTCTGCCAGGGTTTCCCCTTTTACCAGCAATGCGCGCAGGCGGCTCATCTGGCCTTCACGGGCCTGCGGGAAGCGTATAAACAGCTCTTCGGCGATGATGAAGTTCAGGATCGAGTCACCCAGAAACTCCAGACGCTCATTGTTCTTTTTACCGCAGCTGCGGTGGGTCATCGCCAGTTCACAGCGATCGATGTCGTTAAACGCGTAGCCCAGCTTGCGAGCTAACTCAGGAATAGGTCTGATCAAAGGAGCCTCTGATATCTTCCCGCCACGCCGTTTTAATAACAACGTTCCAGGCGGTAACTTCGTAATACATTAAAAACCCAAAATGCCGTGGTGCTTCACACCACGGCATTCACTTGCAATTCCAGCGGCTCGATACCTGAGCCAGAGGCAGCTTATTTGATAAATCGCGCCTCGCTGAAATCAGGAATACTGAACCGTTCTGGCCAGAATACCCAGACAGCAAAGGCACGACCGACCAGTAGCTCGTCCGGTACAAACCCCCAGACCCGGCTGTCATTGCTGTTGTCGCGGTTATCACCCATCACGAAGTACTGCCCTTCGGGTACGGTAACTTCGCCATCAATCCGTGGCCGCTGCAGATCCTGATAGATCTCATGACTGACCTTGCCCAGCTGTTCGCTTTGCAGCAGACGAACCGGCTGGCTCGGTGGTAGCTGCGCCATCAGGGTCAAGTTCTGCTCTTCGCCATTGATGTATAGAGTCTTATCCACATAGCGGATTTTATCGCCTGGTACGCCGATCACTCTTTTAATGTAGTTAATGGAGGGGTCCCGTGGGTAACGAAACACCATAACATCACCACGTTTGGGATCGTTCATTGGCACAATTTTGCTGTTCAGAACTGGCAGGCGTAATCCGTAGTGGTATTTATTCACCAGGATAAAGTCACCAATATTCAACGTTGGCAACATGGAGCCAGACGGAATCTGAAACGGCTCAACCAGAAACGACCGCACCAGTAATACCAGTGCCAGCACTGGGAACATGGAACGACCGGTATCGATCCAGCCCGGCTCACGGCTGAGCATCTCAACCGTGTCAGCAGGCAAGTCACCCTCGACCTGAGCCTGCGCGGCAGACAGTTTTGCCTGGCGTTTTGGTGCCAGCGAGTAACGATCCAGCGCCCAGATGGCACCCGTTGCCGCCGTTGCCAGTACCAGTATTAGTGCAAAGTCAAAATTCATGGTAATCAGCTATCCACTTTCAGCACAGCAAGAAAGGCGTCCTGTGGAATTTCCACGTTGCCCACCTGCTTCATCCGTTTTTTACCATCTTTCTGCTTCTGCAGCAGTTTCTTCTTACGACTGATATCGCCACCGTAACACTTGGCCGTTACGTTTTTACGCAAGGCTTTAACGGTGGTACGGGCGATGATCTTGCCGCCCAGTGCCGCCTGAATCGCCACATCGAACATCTGACGCGGGATCAGTTCTTTCATTTTTTCACACAACTGGCGGCCACGGTACTGGGAGTTATCCTTGTGCAGGATAAGGGCCAGTGCGTCGACTTTGTCACCATTGATCAGGATATCCATACGGACCAGATCAGCGGCTTCAAAGCGGACGAAGTTGTATTCCAGGGAAGCAAAGCCACGGCTGACTGACTTCAGGCGATCGAAGAAGTCGAGCACCACTTCAGCCATTGGCAGTTCGTAGGACACCTGTACCTGGTTACCAACAAACTGCATATTTTTCTGTACGCCACGTTTCTCGACACACAGACCGATTACCTGGCCCAGGTAATCCTGCGGCACCAGAATGTTGGCCTCAACAATGGGCTCGCGCATTTCACGCATTGTGCCCGGATCGGGCAATTTCGACGGGCTGTCAATCTTGACGATGTCGCCGTTATTCAGTTCCAGTTCGTACACTACGGTCGGTGCAGTCGTCACCAGATCCATATTGTATTCGCGTTCCAGCCGCTCCTGAATGATTTCCATGTGCAGCATGCCAAGGAAACCACAACGGAAACCGAAGCCCAGGGCATCAGATGTTTCCGGCTCGAAGAACAGCGACGCATCGTTCAGCGTCAGTTTGTCCAGCGCTTCACGGAAATCTTCGTAATCATCGGAGCTGGTCGGGAACAATCCAGCGTAAACCTGCGGCTGGACTTTTTTGAAGCCTGGCAGAACCTCAACGTCCTGGGTTTTAATGTGGGTCAGGGTGTCACCTACCGGTGCGCCATGGATATCTTTGATACCCGCAACCACAAAACCTACTTCACCCGCTTTCAGAACGCCGGTCTCAACCCGTTTCGGGGTAAAGATACCCACCGCATCAACGCCGTAGCTCTGGCCGGTTGATTTAACGACGATTTTGTCTTTTTTGCGCAGGGTGCCATTTTTAACCCGCACCAGCGACACAACGCCCATGTAGTTATCAAACCAGGAGTCGATAATCAGCGCTTGCAGCGGCGCATCAACATCCCCTTCCGGTGGCGGAATGCGCTTGACCAGGTCTTCGAGGACATCGTCGATACCCATGCCGCTCTTGGCAGAACAGGCAACCGCTTCAGAGGCTTCGATACCGATCACTTCTTCGATCTCGATCCGCACGCGGTCTGGCTCAGCCTGAGGCAGGTCCATCTTGTTCAGTACCGGCAGGACTTCCAGCCCCTGCTCCAGCGCGGTGTAACAGTTAGCAACCGACTGGGCTTCTACGCCCTGAGCCGCATCAACCACCAGCAACGCACCTTCACAGGCGGACAGGGAGCGAGAGACTTCATAGGAGAAATCTACATGCCCCGGGGTATCGATGAAGTTCAGCTGATAGGTATTACCATCCTGGGACTTATAATCCAGGGTGACACTTTGCGCCTTAATGGTAATACCACGCTCGCGCTCCAGGTCCATGGAGTCCAGCACCTGCGCTGCCATTTCACGTTCGCTCAGACCTCCGCAGACCTGAATAAAACGGTCGGCCAGGGTGGATTTACCGTGGTCGATATGGGCGATGATGGAGAAGTTCCGAATGTGATCAAGGTTGCTCACGTGTTCACTACCATTGGCTATGCATAAAATTCAAGGCACGAAGTCTACCGTATTCGCAGGCCAAGGGCCATGTACAAAAGCGGGTTTGGATTACGCTGAATAGCAGAACGGCGCACGGTGTGCGCCAGGGGGGAGTGCGGGGCCAATGTGTGAGCTAGCTGTAGCAGTGCGCTCCGCGCGCGTCAGGTCATGGGGCACTAGACCATGACACCCATGAAGGGGGCTGCTACAGGGGAGGAACATACCCAAAAAGCTCGCAAGCAAGCTTGCTCCTGCAAACTTACTGCCGGGTCAGCTTCAGTGGCAGGAACAGCGGACTGCCTCGGCGGACAATACGCATAGGCACTGCACGACCCGCAGGCAGGGCTTTAACAACACGAGCGAAGTCAGCCAGTGAGTCAATGCGTTTACCATACATCATGGTAATAATATCGCCTTCCATCAGGCCGGCATCAGCACCCGGCCCTTTGCTGACCTGCTCCACCACAACACCGGTCTGCAGATCCCATTTTTCACGTAACGCTTCGGTTAACGGCTGCACATCCACCGCCAGCCGGTTCGCCGCAGGTGCAGCCTGCGGGGCTGAACTGAGCTGCACATTGCCATCTTCCGGCAATTCACCAATTTTCAACCGGATCACCTTACGCACCCCCCCGCGCACCACATTTAGACGCGCCACTTTGCCTGGCCGTACCCGACCGACCATATGAGGCAGGTCCGACGACAGGATAATGTCGCGCTCATTGAAGCGGGTGATCACATCACCGTCCTGCAGCCCACCGCTCTGGGCCGGGCTGCCCGGCAATACTTTAGCAACCAGCGCTCCTGCGGGGCGATCCAGCCCGAAGGATTCGGCCAGATCTTTATTCACTTCCTGAATAATCACCCCCAGCCAGCCTCGGCGCACATAGCCCTGCTCTTTGATCTGTTCAGCCACTTCCATGGCAACATCGATCGGTATGGCAAATGACAGCCCCATAAAGCCGCCGGAGCGAGTGTAGATCTGCGAGTTAATACCCACTACTCTGCCATCCAGATTAAATAGCGGGCCACCAGAGTTACCCGGGTTGATCGCTACATCGGTCTGAATAAAGGGCACATAGGTTTCGTTGGCCAGGGCACGCTCTTTGGCACTGACAATACCCGCCGTTACCGAGTGATCAAACCCAAACGGCGAACCGATCGCCAGCACCCACTCACCTACTTCCAGTTTTTCGGAGCTGCCCATGGGTACCGTTGGCAGGTCCGTAGCATTCACTTTAAGCAACGCGACATCGGTACGTTTGTCCGAACCGATAACTTCAGCCACCAGCTCACGGCGATCAGCCAGGCGCACAATCACTTCTGCCGCACCGTCAATCACATGATGATTGGTCAGCAGATACCCATCACTGGAGATAATAAAGCCGGAGCCCAGTGATTGTGGTGCTTTATGGGGACGTTGTTGGCGCGGGTCCTGATCGGGGAAGCGAAAAAAATGCCGGAACAGCTCGGGCATCTGTTCGAATTCAGGCCCCTGGAAAGGGTTGTTAAACTGCGACGGCTTACTGGCCGTGCGTTTTTGTACGGTGCTGATATTTACAACGGCGGGCGAGGCATCCTTCACCAGTGATTTAAAGTCCGGCAGGCTGGCAGCCTGACTCAGACTCGTCAATAACAGCAGGAAAGTAAGCCCCAGAGTCATTCTGATCGCTTGCATAAAACAGATCTCTCTTTTGTGATAGCCAGTGACCTGCCTGATGTTGTCGCCACCGGATTACAGACAGGCCGTACTGGTTCAGGGTAACGAGCCAACCCTATACCTTAGCTGACCCGCATGAGTACCGGGTGATATTCCTGGGCTTTATGCCAGTGACGGGAGATAAACCGCACCAGCCCAAGCCCTGCTGCCAGCCCCGTCAGCCCCGCCAGTATGATTGCGCCTTCAGGCGCACCCGACAGGTCAGCCAGCGCTGACAAGGTAAACAGCAGCAACAACGGCAACAGGTAAAGCGCCAGCGAAGCCTTCATAAATGCACCTTCAGCGATACCGACGACAACCCGATCATCAACACTGACCGCCAGCAACTCAGGATTATCAACACAGATGACCACCTGTTGCCCGGCGGAGCGCTCGGCCAGCAATCGCTGACCACACCCCGAGCGCGCATTACAGCTGGCGCACGCACTGTGTTTTTCTACTTCAATCCAGACACCTTCAGGATCGATATCGACCACTCGGCCTTGCTCTTCAATCATTGATTCAACGCTTAGCTGTGGTCACAGAGGCTGCAATACGTTCGGCCATCATCAGTGGAACATCGCCCACTACGGTGACAAATTTTTCACCCTGACGCTTGCCGACCGCAATCATGCCTTCAGCCTGGGCCACACCTTCTGGCACGGACTGACGACCAAACTGCTCAACGCAAACCGATACGGCTTTGCTGCCATTGGAGAACATCATCATCTCACCACCGCCAGGGGTGACCTCATGACGGACACTCTGGAAGCCCTCTGGTAACCAGTCAGCATGCCACTGCGGCGCTGTACTGGAGAGCATGTAACGGTGCTGCTCGATATAACGCTCAAGACCTTGCGAGAGACGAATCACATCTGCTCCGGTACCGGTCTGTGCTGCCACGGTTCGATTGCCAAACTGCGCCCGCAACAGATCGTTACTGGCCGCGGTATTCGCCGGCAGACTATAGTCTGGCTGATTCAGAGCCAGCGATTCTGCGGTATCACTGTTGAGGTTCTGCACCCCCAGGATCACCATCGCCGTCACGGATGCCGCCATCGCCATACTTGCCATGGGCTTCCATAGCGTGCGTGACTCCTTTCGACGTTCCTGTACCGATTCAGTAGCCGTACCTTCCGGCAATGGCTGTGTATAGGCGGGTTCATCTTCCAGCGCAGCCATAATGCCCGCGCTCAGATCAATATCTGCAGTATTTACAGGTTCACCGCGCATGGCAGAACGTGCCACATGGTAGCGCCGCCAGCGCTCACCCATCTCCGGTGACTGTTCTACCTGTTCAAGACTGCGGCGTAGTTCAAACTCGCTTGCCTCACCGTCCATTAAGATGGACAGGTTTTCGGCTGCTTGTTCATTCATCAGGCCATACCTCGATGCGTTCCCAAAAGTCCCAAGTTAGTCAAGTGCCATAAGAGGCACTATCTCTTTATCTATCGCTTCTCGGGCGCGGAATATCCTGGAACGCACGGTTCCAACCGGACAGTCCATCACCTGGGCGATATCTTCGTAGCTCAACCCTTCAAACTCACGCAGCGTTAAGGCCACGCGTAAATCTTCAGGTAAGCGATCCAGCGTTTTGCGTACCACCTGTTGCAACTCTTCGCGATACAGCTCAGCCTCAGGCGAAGCGATATCCTTCAGATAGGCGGCACTCTCAAAATGCTGCGCATCTTCAGCATCGACATCAACATCAGGGGGTCGCCGTCCACGGGCAACCAGATGGTTTTTTGCCGTATTAATCGCGATACGGTACAGCCACGTATAAAACGCACTGTCACCGCGAAAATTCGGCAAGGCTCGATACGCTTTGATAAACGCTTCCTGGGTTACATCCAGGGCTTCGTGGTGGTCATAGACATAGCGTCCGACCAGCCCGATGATCTTGTGCTGGTATTTTTTTACCAGCAGATCGAAGGCCCGTTTGTCACCTGCCTGCACACGCAGGACCAGCTGCTTATCAATTTCTGCTTGGCTCTCGTTAGGCACTCTGCATCCTTATAACTGACCCGGCTATTGGGAACCGTCTTGCTACAGACCAGACGGGGCACCCTGAAGTATTCAACCGCAGCCGCTGCATTGCAACTGAACGAGCAGATGAATGCGCCATTTATTAACAATTAAGCGTATTCATTGTCCGCGATAAGCCTTGGTTTAGCACTCTGCGCCAGGTTCGGAGTGTCTCGAACTACACTCTAAGACAGCGCTTCAGGGGAAAGTTCCCATTCAGGTTTGAAAATCTTCCTAAATGACAATTCCATGATGCCCGGAGGCCCGGCATAATGGTGCGACTAATGGTTAACTGTGGTAGTCGCAGGCTGCACACCACTCTGACTCAGCGTTGTAGAACTAAGGAACGGCATGAGCTGCACACACACCCACGATGTTCTGATTATTGGCTCCGGCTCTGCCGGCCTGACTCTGGCCCTGCAGCTGGCTGACCAGTTCAGTGTAGCCGTACTCAGCAAAGGCGAGCTGCATGCAGGCTCCACCTGGCTGGCGCAAGGCGGCATTGCAGCCGTGCTGGATGAGCAGGACAGTGAAGCCGCCCATATCCAGGACACCATGATCGCCGGTGCCGCACTCAGCCACGAAGAGGCCGTACGCTTCACTGTCCGCCAGAGCCGCAACGCAATCGAGTGGCTGATAAACCAGGGCGTTCCGTTCACCCGTGACGGTAATCAGTACCACCTGACGAAAGAAGGCGGGCACTCCAAGCGCCGTATCATCCATGCCGCGGATGCGACTGGCAAAGCCATTCAATCCACCCTGATTGAACGTGCTCAGGCCCATGAAAATATAGACCTGTATGAACATTATGTGGCGGTTGACCTGATCACCCGTGACAAACTTCGCCTGCCCAGCAATCGCTGTGTGGGGGCCTATGTGCTCAATACCCGCAGCGGGCATGTTGAGGTATTCCGCGCCAACCATGTAGCGCTGGCCACCGGTGGTGCATCCAAGGCCTATCTCTATACCAGTAACCGCGATGGTGCCAGCGGCGACGGCATTGCCATGGCCTGGCGGGCAGGCTGCCGGGTGGCCAATATGGAATTCAACCAGTTCCACCCTACCTGCCTCTACCACCCACAGGCCAAGTCATTCCTGATTACCGAAGCGGTCCGCGGTGAAGGCGGCCATCTGAAGCTGCCGGATGGTGAGCGTTTTATGCGCCGCTTCGATGAACGTGGCGAGCTGGCACCGCGCGATATTGTCGCCCGCGCCATCGATCATGAAATGAAACGTCTGGGTTGTGATTGTGTGTATCTGGATATTTCACACAAACCCGCTGACTTTATTACCGAACATTTCCCGACCATCTATAAACGCTGCCTGGATTACGGCATCGATATTACCGCCGAACCGATCCCAGTTGTGCCGGCCGCCCACTACACCTGCGGCGGCGTGGTGACTGATCAGGCCGGACGCACCGATATCAGCGGGCTCTATGCCGTTGGTGAAACCGCTTTTACCGGCCTGCATGGTGCCAACCGACTGGCCAGTAATTCGCTGTTAGAGTGCGTGGTTTACGCGCAGTCTGCCGCTGCGGATATACGCGCACAACAATCTATGGAGCAGAATCTGCCTGACATCCCCGGCTGGGATGAGTCACTGGTAACCGACAGTGACGAAGATGTGATTATCTCCCATAACTGGGATGAGCTACGGCGCTTTATGTGGGATTACGTCGGCATTGTCCGCAGCACCAAACGCCTGCAGCGCGCCAAGCACCGGGTGAATATGCTGCAGCATGAGATCACCGAATATTACAGCAACTACAAGATCAGCCGCGACCTGCTGGAACTGCGTAACCTGGCCCTGGTGGCTGATCTTATTATTAGCTCCTCCATGCTGCGCCAGGAAAGCCGCGGATTGCATTACACCCTGGATTTCCCGGAATTAAGCCCGGAACTGCGTGATTCTATTCTTACACCGGTTAATTACGCCTGGCCTCGCTAACTAGCCGCATCAACTACTCGCTTTCTAAATCAACCGCCTTGCGCAGCTGAGGCGGCCTCCCCATCCGGGCAGCAATGCTAAACCGGCGAAAATCATCCACCGATGCAGCATCCCGCCAGACCGTTAAGGCAACGGGCAGATAACGCTGATCAATATGTAACCTTACAAAGATAACCCAGCGGGTCACCATCAATGTACTGATTCGGCTGACATCCAGCCACTGCCCCTCACGAAACACCTGCATATCCCCTTCTTTCAAATGCCAGCGCATACGGCTGACTGCCGGGGTTTTAAAATGCATGGAAAACAGCAAATAAGTAGCAGCAGTAAACAGGAGGATACAGCGGGTAAAAACAGGCAGGGTACAGAGTACGATAGAGATAATAGCCAGGGCACTCACCAGCCATTGCCAGCAGCGCCCCCAGCGAGATGGAGTAAAACTCAGATCAACAGGGCTGAACACGGTCCAGGATAATCTTGACGATGCGACGGTGATCTTCACTGTAGGGCTCGCCACGGCGCATCAGCCAGACGAACAGATCCTGATCTTCTTCAGCCAGCAGGTTCACAAAGCGCTCCTGATCCGCCTCTTCCAGATCCCGGAATGCCTCTTCCATAAACGGAACAAACAGCACATCCAGCTCCAGCATTCCCCGACGAGCCTGCCAGGTCAGACGGCGGATATCTTCTTCGTTGTACTTCATCCGGTAACTCCTGTTGATAACCAGCCCGGTCTCACGCCTTGTCGTCAGCCGGTTTAATACGGTATTCCGCAGAGCGGGCATGGGCGGTCAGGCTCTCCCCTCGGGCCAGCACAGAAGCGACTTTACCCATCTCTGAAGCGCCATCCGCCGAGAAGAAGATCAGCGATGAACGCTTCTGAAAATCATAGACACCCAGCGGTGATGAGAATCGAGCCGTGCCCGACGTCGGCAGAACATGGTTCGGCCCGGCACAGTAATCGCCCAGCGCTTCAGCAGTATAGCGGCCCATGAAAATAGCCCCCGCATGGCGAATCTGCGGTAACAGCGCCTCCGGGTTCTCAACCGACAGCTCAAGATGCTCTGGCGCGATACGGTTAGACATCTCGATCGCCTGCGCCATATCGGCCACTTTGATCAGCGCACAGCGCTCACGCAACGAAACCTCGATGATCGCTTTACGCTCCATGGTCGGCAGCAGCTTTTCGATGCTGGCTTCCACCTGGGCAATAAACTCCGCATCCGGGCAGAGCAGAATCGACTGAGCGTCTTCATCATGTTCAGCCTGAGAGAACAGATCCATCGCGACCCAGTCTGGCTCTGTCTGACCATCACAGATCACCAGAATTTCTGATGGCCCGGCAATCATGTCAATTCCCACGGCACCAAACACCGCGCGCTTGGCCGTCGCGACGAAGATATTACCCGGGCCGACAATTTTATCGACCTTAGGTACTGTTTCAGTACCATAGGCCAGCGCCGCTACCGCCTGGGCACCACCGATACAGAACACTCGATCAACACCTGCCAGCGCAGCTGCTGCCAGCACCAGCTCGTTCACCTCACCATCCGGCGTAGGGACAACCATAATGATCTCAGCCACCCCCGCCACTTTGGCAGGCATGGCATTCATCAGTACAGACGATGGGTAGGACGCTTTGCCGCCAGGCACATAGATACCCACACGATCCATAGGCGTCACCTGCTGACCCAGCATGGTGCCATCGGCTTCAGTGTACTGCCAGGAGTCCGCTTTCTGGTGCTCATGGTAAGCATGAACACGAGCTGCCGCGATTTCCAATGCATTACGCTGCTCTGCAGGCAAATCAGCCAGCGCCTGCTGCAAGCGCTCAGCACTTATTTCCAGCGAGGCCATACTGTCAGCAGAGGTACGGTCAAAGCGGTTGGTATACTCAACTACCGCCGCATCACCTTCCGTTTTCACCCGCGCCAGAATCTCATCAACGATCTGATTAACCTTGCCATCAGACACGGATTCCCATGCCAGCAAAGCATCCAGCTCAGTACTGAAGCCACTGGCAGTGGTATCCATTTTCCGAATCAGACCGTTCATTACGCAGTTTCCTCGCGGCGCGCATCAATGGCTGTGCGCAACATATCCAGGATAGGCTGTATCTGACGGTGCTTCATTTTCAGCGACGCCTGACCGACCACCAGCCGGGAGCTGATATCTGCAATATGCTCGGTCGGCTCCAGGCCATTAGCACGCATCGTGTTACCGGTATCAACAATATCGACAATGCAATCCGCCAGCCCCATAATCGGCGCCAGCTCCATCGCCCCATACAGCTTGATGATGTCCACCTGTTTACCCTGACTGGCAAAGTAATCACGGGTGACGTTGACAAATTTGGAGGCGACTTTCAGCCGACCGGTAACCGGAGCGGCGTCCTTCATACCAGCAACCATCAGGCGACACTTGGAGATTTCCAGATCCAGCGGCTCATACAGCCCCTGACCACCATGCTCCAGCAATACATCCTTACCCGCGATGCCCATATCAGCAGCACCGTATTCAACATAAGTTGGCACATCGGTTGCGCGGATTACCACCAGTTTGATGGTGTCATGGTTGGTATCGAAGATCAGCTTGCGACTGCTGTAAATATCTTCAGCCGGGATAATATTCGCTGCTGCCAGCAACGGCAGGGTTTCCTTCAGGATGCGCCCTTTGGAGAGCGCGATGGTCAAATTCTGCTTCATGCCAGATCTCACTCACTCAGCCAGGTACACGTCGAATGGACGCACCCAGCAACTGCAATTTCTCTTCAATACACTCATAACCACGATCAATGTGGTAGATGCGATCGATGGTGGTATCACCTTCAGCAACCAGCGCGGCAATAACAAGGCTGGCGGAGGCTCGCAGGTCTGTTGCCATCACCGGCGCACCCTGCAGCTTCTCAACACCCTTTACCACCGCGGTATTACCATCAATGGTAACGTCGGCCCCCATGCGGATCATTTCCTGCATATGCATGAAACGATTCTCGAACACGGTCTCTTTGATGATGCCAACGCCATCGGCAACGATATTAATCGCCGCAAACTGCGCCTGCATATCCGTCGGAAAAGCCGGGTAAGGTGCGGTGGTAATACTGACCGCTTTAGGCCGCTTGCCTTTCATATCCAGGCTGATCCAGTCGGGACCGGTTTCAATTTCGGCTCCCGCTTCACGGAACTTCTGCAGCACCGCATCCAGGGTATCAGGCCGGGTATCCTTAACCTTGATTTTGCCGCCAGCGGCAGCAACCGCGGCCAGGTAGGTACCGGTTTCAATCCGGTCAGGCAGCACGGAGTAACGACAACCATGCAGCTTCTCAACACCGTTAACCACAATGGTATCGGTACCATGGCCGGTAATATCCGCACCCATGGCAATCAGGCATTCCGCCAGATCCACAACTTCGGGTTCACGGGCAGCGTTTTCGAGAATGCTCTGGCCATCGGCCAGTGCTGCGGCCATCAGAATATTCTCGGTGCCGGTTACGGTCACCATGTCGAAGAATATTTTGGCACCTTTCAGGCGACCATTGGAACGGGCACGAATATAGCCCTCTTCCACCAGCACTTCGGCACCCATCGCTTCAAGGCCACGAATGTGCTGATCTACAGGACGACTGCCAATGGCACAACCACCCGGCAGCGAGACTTCTGCTTCACCAAAATGGGCCAGCAGCGGCCCCAGCACCAGAATGGAAGCACGCATCGTTTTTACCAGCTCGTAAGGAGCATGGGTTTCCTGAATGGTGCTGGTATCCACTTCGACACTGAGTTTTTCATCAATCGTCAGCTCGACACCCATGCGGCGCAACAACTCCAGCATGGTGGTGATGTCGTGCAGGTGGGGCAGGTTACAGATGGTGATCGGTTCTGACGCCAGCAGGGTCGCCGCCAGAATAGGCAGCGCCGAGTTTTTTGCGCCCGAAATTCGTACTTCACCACCCAGCGGCTGGCCGCCAGTAATAATAAGTTTATCCATTTGCCGTAAAAAACCTCAGCAGGAATCAGCTTTGCAGTGCTTGCCACTGTGCCGGAGTGTACGCCTTGATGGTCAGCGCATGAATAGTGCCATTTACAATGTGCTCATTCAGGCACTTATACACCAGCTGCTGCTTTTTAACAGGTGCCAGCCCTTCAAACAGGTCGCCAACAACGGTCACCTGGAAATCACAGCCTTCTCCCGCTGTATGAGCAGTACAGCCTTCCAGGCCATTTTCAATAATCTGCTTTACTTCATCAGCACCCATGCCGGACTCCATAATTGTCAAAATTGTACGTAATGCTATTCGCCCGTAACGGGCCCCATGGTGCGTCGCAACGCACCTGCATACCTTAAAAGACTTATAGCTTCAGGCACGCCCCTTCTAGACCGGCATGCGCCCAGCGGCGGTCCATACCTACCAGCCGCCCCAGCGCTTTAATATCATCAGGGACATCAACCACCTGAAGCTCCACTTGCTGGCACCGCGCCCAACGCTGCAGGCACAGCCATAACGACAATGCGCTACTGTCAGCCGGACCCACATCCGCCAGACTGATAATCTGGTGACCAATGGCCCCGCGCAGTTCAGTTTCCAGCATGTTACGTACCGTTACCACCGTACGAAATGTCAACTCACCGGCCAGCGTCAGCTGGTGCGCATCCAGCCGTTTGACTTCTGCACTGTGCATCAGCTGTCCTGTCCGGCAGTGATTTCGACCTGCTTCCGCCAGCTGGTAATAACCGCGCCAACCTTGCCACGCTGTTCCTGAGCCATGTTGGCAAACTGATTTTTAAAGGTCAGTCGCAGGTTAATACCATCCAGCGACGCATTCACCAGGGTCCAGCGGTCATCCCGCTTGAGCATAAAATACACCAGGGTAAATTCAGTACCGTTAGCCGATTTCACCACCACCGAGATCGCCTGCTTATTTGCATCCGGGCTTTCCTTGGCTGGCTTGGCCAGACGGTAACTCTCAATCTGGAAGCCCACCAGGGCACGGGCATAGGTTTTCAGCAGGGTCGTTTTGAATACACCGCTAAACTGCTCCCGCTGCTGGGTATTAGCACGGCGATAATATTTGCCCATCACCCGCTTGGCGATGTAGTCAAAATCAACCACCGGTGTCAGCACACGATCGACTTCATTCAGCAAGTCACCAAACCGGGCTTCCTCTTTCATGCTTTCATCATCCAGCACAGCCAGAACATTGCGGGTGGTGTCATCAACGATCACAGCCGCCTCATCCCAGCCAGCCTGGGCAAAGCCTGCTGCCAGCATCAACCAGAACGCAAAGAAACTACGGATTAACATCTGCATTATCGTTTTCCCCTCAGTTAGTCGCTTGCCTGATTAAACAGGAACTTGCCCACCAGCTCTTCCAGTACGAGTGCTGACTGGGTATCTTCAAACACATCACCGTTTTTGAGCATTTCATCTTCCGCCCCTGGCGACACGCCGATGTATTTCTCCCCCAGCAAACCCGCCGTCAGGATACTGGCCGAACTGTCCACAGAGAGAAAGTTAACATCAGTATCAATTTCCATCTCGACTAATGCCATCAGCTGTTCGGGGTCAAGACTGATGTTGACAACTTTACCCACCAGTACACCCGACATGGTCACTTTGGAACGCGGTGTCAGCCCACCAATGTTTTCAAAACGTGCATATAGCGTATAGCTCTGTTTAGTCTCAGACAGACTCAGCCCACTGACGTTCAGTGCCAGCATTAGCAATGCCAGTGCGCCTGCAATCAGGAAAGCACCCACACTTATTTCCATCATCCGTAAACGCATAAATCAGAGGTCTCCAAACATCAAAGCAGTCAGTACAAAGTCCAGCCCAAGTACCGCCAGCGAGGCATAAACAACAGTTCGCGTAGTCGCCTGGCTGATTCCTTCAGAGGTTGGTACAGAATCATACCCCTGATAGACCGCAATCCAGGTCACTACAAATCCAAACACAACCGCTTTAATACAGCCGTTGAGTACATCGTCAAAGAAATCTACCGAGTTCTGCATGTTGGCCCAGAACGAACCTTCGTAGATACCCAGCCATTCAACTCCGACCAGCGCGCCACCGTAGACACCAACCAGCGCAAACACCGCCGACAGGATGGGTAAACAGAGGAAGCCGGCCCAGAAGCGTGGTGCAACAATCCGGCGCAGCGGGTCAACACCTATCATCTCCAGGCTGGCCAGCTGCTCGGTGGCTTTCATCAGGCCTATTTCTGCGGTCAGAGCCGAACCGGCTCGCCCGGCGAACAGCAGCGCTGTAACCACCGGTGCCAGCTCACGCACCAGACTGAGCGCAACCATCTGCCCTACTGCCTGCTCAGAGCCATAGGCCACCAGAATGGTATACCCCTGCAGACCCAGCACCATGCCGATAAACAGCCCGGAGACTATAATAATAATCAGCGACTGCACGCCCACGACATAGATCTGGCGCAACAGCAGCGGCAACATATGCAGTGGCGCAGGCCGCGCCACCAGAGACTGCATCAAAAAAATAGCGGCTCGGCCAAAGGCTGCAACCCGGTTAAGCCCTGCCCGGCCTGTCGCTGCAATAAACTCAACCATTGTTCAGCCCCAGCATCAAGTCCGATTGATAGTCATCCGCCGGAAAGTGGAACGGCACAGGGCCATCCGGCAAACCGTCAATGAACTGCTTCACCTGGGGTGAGTTTTCTGCCATCAACTGCTCCGGTGAGCCCTGAGCAATCACCCCGCCATCGGCCAGAATATAGATACGGTCCGCAATGCCCATGGTTTCCTGAATATCGTGGGAGACAATAATACTGGTGTGTCCCGTCGCTTCATTCAATCGTTTGATCAGGTTCACCAGCACCCCCATTGCGATCGGGTCCTGACCGGTGAACGGCTCGTCATACATCAGCACATCCGGGTCCAGTGCGATCGCTCGGGCCAGCGCTACGCGCCGGGCCATGCCACCGGACAGCTCGCTGGGCATCAGATCACGGGCACCGCGCAAACCCACGGCCTGCAACTTCATCAACACCAGATCACGGACCATCTCTTCCGGCAGTCTGGTATGCACCCGCAGCGGAAAAGCAACGTTTTCATACACAGACATGTCCGTGAACAAGGCACCGCTCTGGAATAGCATGCCCATCCGCTCACGGATCCGAAACAGCGCCCGGCGCCCCAGGTTCGGAACATTCTGTCCATCGAGCAGAATTTCACCACTGTCGGGCTTTAACTGACCACCGATCAGTTTGAGCAAGGTCGTTTTACCGGTACCCGAAGGCCCCATAATTGCCGTTATCTTGCCCCGCGGTACCTGAATATCTACATCACGAAAGATCGCTCTCTCGCCGCGGTAGAAAGTCAGGCCACGTATATCAATTATAATATCGTCCAACTGAGTCATGTCGCACACAGGTGTTTAGGGAACATAAGACGGCCAATTACCTTATTAGAAATGCGCTCTGCATCTCGGCTGCCGGAGAACTCCCAGAACCGCCGCTGAAACCCCGTTCGAACAGGCGGGCCCAAAAGGGCGCAGATTATAGCAATTACAAGACCAAACATGAACCGCAGCAACCTTTATGCGGCACAACTACTATATTTCGGACTGCAATACTGTAGTCGATATGGATGAACCCGGCCTGATCAGGCGATTCTCCTGACGCCTAATTATCGCTATCACCGAGTAAATAAGCTGTAAATATCTGCCCGCGACAGTAATGCTTAACTGACACCAACGCACGCAGAGATTGACCCAACCTGTCATTCTGTTTAAATAGCGGCTTTCCCGCATACGCTACCCTGAGGATCATCAGCCCATCATGCTTTATCCGATTCTGGCACTACTTGCTGGCCTGGCTCTCCTTGTCTGGAGCGCCGACCATTTCGTTAATGGCGCCGCAGCAACCGCACGCAACTTTGGCATGTCACCTTTACTTATTGGTCTGACGATTGTCGCTTTTGGCACTTCAGCCCCGGAAATTCTGGTGTCTATCATGGCCACGATATCCGACTCCGGCGACCTCGCTGTCGGTAACGCGCTGGGTTCCAACATTGCCAATGTCGCGATGGTCTTAGGTATTACTGCGTTAATAGCCCCCCTGCCGGTCAAATCAGGCGTGATACGCCAGGAAATCCCAGTCATGATCGCCGTTACCATACTGGCGGGCATTTTACTGTTTGATCTGCGTCTGGCGATGATCGACAGCATCCTTCTGTTTATTGCTCTGTTCGCCAGTTTGTACATGTTCCGCCGCTTTCAGCGCAACGCTGGCGATGACAGCGTCGCCGAAGAAGCTGAAGAAATCCCGCAGATGTCGACAGGTAAAGCCATACTGACACTGGTCATCGGACTTGGTCTGTTGATTGTCAGCTCCCGCATGCTGGTCTGGGGGGCAACAGAAATAGCCACCGCCTTAGGTGTCAGCGATCTGGTCATCGGCCTGACGATTGTCGCGATCGGCACCAGCCTGCCTGAACTGGCAGCGTCGGTCGCCAGTGCTCTGAAAAACCACCACGATATCGCGATTGGGGCGGTTGTCGGCTCCAATATTTTCAACCTGGCGGCAGTGATGGCCATTCCAGGCCTGGTCGCTCCGATTGAACTGGACTCCCTGGTACTGAGCCGTGACTACGCCATTATGCTGGCATTCACCTTGTTGCTGGCAGTCTTTGCATTACTGCAACGTCCACGCACCATCAATCGATTCCAAGGTGGCGTACTGGCAGCAGGCTATGCGGGCTATCTGGCCCTGCTCTATATCATGAACGTTTAATCAGCGCCTGAGACTCCAGCTCAACTATGAACGATACAATCGACTTTATTGCCTCAGCAACACGCACCATTACCCTGGAAAGTGAAGCTGTCAGTGCCCTCCGTCAACACCTTAACGGAGATTTTGTCAAAGCTTGCGAGCTGATGCTGCATTGCAAGGGCCGTGTCATTGTCACAGGGATGGGCAAATCAGGACACATCGGTAAAAAAATTGCTGCCACCCTGGCCAGCACTGGTACACCCTCGTTTTTTGTACACCCAGGTGAAGCCAGCCATGGTGATATGGGGATGATCACGGGTAACGATGTGGTGCTGGCGCTGTCCAATTCCGGCGAAACCGGCGAGGTAGTCACCATTCTGCCGCTGCTCAAACGGATGAATACACCGCTGATCAGCATTACCGCCAACGAAAACTCAACACTGTCTACCTCAGCCGAAGCCAACCTGCATATCGGTGTCGACAAGGAAGCCTGCCCACTTAACCTGGCACCGACGTCCAGTACGACAACACAGCTGGTGCTGGGCGATGCGCTGGCAATCGCATTACTCGAAGCGCGCGGATTTGGCGCAGAAGACTTTGCCTTTTCCCACCCGGGCGGCAGTCTGGGACGTCGCCTGCTGCTCAAGGTTGAGCATATTATGCACACTGGCCAGGATGTACCACTGGTCAGCGAAAGCACGCTATTGCATGACGCACTCATGGTAGTCACCCAGAAACGATTAGGTATGACCGCTGTCGTAAATGATCGAGGCATCCTCAGTGGTATCTTTACCGATGGCGATCTGCGCCGGGTCATCGATCAGGATATCGATCTGAAGAATACCCCGATGGCAGCGGCGATGACGGCTAACTGCACCACGATCAAAGCTGATATTCTGGCAGCTGAAGCGGTACGTATCATGCAGGAACGCAAGATCAACGCCCTGATTGTCGTGAATGATCAGCAGGCCCCGATTGGTGCATTGAACATGCACGATATGCTCAAAGCAGGAGTGATCTGATGAGCAACTGGTACACCGAAATTGATACCGCGTTACTGCCCAAACTGAAACCTGTCCGGCTGGCTGTATTTGATGTCGACGGCATTCTGACCAGTGGCCAGTTACTGTTTACCGCTGATGGCCAGGAGGTTAAACAGTTCAATACCCTCGATGGCCTGGGCATAAAACTGTTGCAACGCGCAGGCATTGAATCTGCCATCATTACCGGCCGCCGCTCTCCTCAGGTTGAACAGCGCGCCCGTGCACTGGGCATTACCTGGCTGGAACAGGGCCGTGAAGACAAACTGACAGCATTGCAGGAGTTGTGGCAGCGCAGTGGTCACAATGCTGAGTCAACGGCCTATATTGGCGATGACCTGCCCGACCTGAGTGCTATCCGGGCAGCGGCCTTTGGCGCCTGCGTACCCAATGGCCACCCACTGGTGCAGCAGCATGCTGACTGGGTCAGTATGCGCCGGGGCGGTGAAGGCGCTGGCCGTGAATTCTGCGAGCTGATCCTGCAGGCACAAGGCAAGCTGGAACGCCTGCTGGAAGACTATCTCTGATGGGCCGTACTCGCATCCGGCTATTACTGGCCGCTCTATTGCTGATTCCCATCCTGTTGTACTGGGGTGCAGGCAATACACCATCAGAGCGCCTTAGCGGCACGCCCTCCGATGCGGGTATCGACAGCTTTATGAAAGGCGCAACGGTGGTGGAGTACAGCCCAACCGGCCAGGTTGAGCAGGCGCTCAGTGCCAGTCGCATGGAACACCGCCAGGGCAGTAACTACTTCACCCTCCCCTCGCTACAGCGTAATGTTGCGGGCAGTGGCCAGATGAGCATCAATGCACAGAACGGCCAGATGGATGACAGTCAGCAACGACTCGACCTGCACGGTGCGGTAAAGTTATACAACAAACCCACCACAGGCGAGACTCAGCAGCTGAGCAGCGAACGTATGACCTACTACCCGCAACAGAACCAGGCAGAAACCAGCGCACCAGTCGCTTTTCTGACCCCTGGACACCGTATCACTGCCGTCGGCCTCAAGGCTGACCTGGCGAAGGGTCAGATCGACCTGCTCTCAGAGGTAAAAGGGCTGCATAACAATGAAAAATAAACTTACGCCATTACTGGCACTGACAGCACTGCTACTCAGCGGCCAGAGCCAGGCGCTGCCTGAAGACCGCGCCAAGCCAATCCACATCAGCGCAGATAGCGCCCGGATCGATGATACAACCGGGATCACCCATTACAAAGGCGACGTGACCATTCGCCAGGGTACGCTACAGATTGAGGCCGAAGAGGTCCAACTGTACCGCTCCAATGGTGATATCGACCGCATGGTCGCTACCGGCACCCGTACAGCTGCCCACTTTCGCCAGAAACCCGCGGCAGAACAGCCCTGGACTGATGCCTGGGGCCGCCAGCTCGAGTATGAAATCAAAGAGCAGAGTCTGACGATCTCCGGTAACGGCAAAGTGCAGCAAGGCAAAGACCATTTCAGTGGCGAGCGCATTGTTTACAATATCAAACGCGCCATCGTAAATGCCTTCGGCGGAAAAGAAGGTAAAGGCCGGGTTCAGATGGTGATTCAGCCGAAGGCTAAAACAGCAGATGAGTAGCCTGCAAGCACAACACCTGGCTAAGCAGTATCGTGGCCGCGAGGTGGTTAAAGATGTCTCCATTACCATTAATAAAGGCCAGGTCGTTGGCCTGCTCGGCCCCAACGGTGCAGGTAAGACTACCTGCTTCTATATGATTGTCGGCCTGATACCGGCAGACAAGGGCCAGGTCCGAATTAACGATAAGGACATCACCCAGCTACCGATGCATGGCCGCGCGCGTTGTGGGATTGGTTACCTGCCACAGGAAGCATCAATATTTCGCAAACTCAGTGTCAGCGACAACCTGATGGCTATTCTGGAGACCCGTAAAGACCTGACCCGTACCCAGCAACAGCAAAAGCGCGACGAGTTACTGGAAGAGTTTCATATTACCCATATCCGAAACAGTATGGGCATGGCATTATCAGGCGGTGAACGGCGCCGGGTCGAGATCGCTCGAGCACTGGCGACTGAGCCTGATTTCATCCTGCTGGATGAGCCCTTCGCCGGAGTCGACCCCATTTCCGTAAATGATATCAAGGCAACCGTAAAACACCTGCAAGAAAGGGGTATCGGTATCCTGATCACCGACCATAATGTAAGAGAGACCCTCGACATCTGTGAGCAAGCCTACATCGTCAGCGAAGGCGTTATTCTTGCAAACGGCAGTCCAGATGCCATTATGGCAAACGAGGCAGTACGTAAAGCCTACCTTGGTGAACAGTTCCAGCTTTGAGATCACCCTACCTTCAGGACATTGCGGACAGGATTAAGCACAGCGTTCTATGAAACAGTCATTGCAACTCAAAATTGGCCAGCACCTGACCATGACCCCTCAGCTGCAGCAGGCTATCCGTCTGCTTCAGCTCTCGACGCTGGACCTTCAGCAGGAGATCCAGGAAGCCCTGGACAGCAACCCACTGCTGGAAACCAGCGAGGATGATCAGGAAGCGCCCGGCGCTGATAGCGGCAACGAAGCAGCCGAGCAGGTCACCCCCAAAGGCGAGGTGGAGCCCGAGACGGTTACCGCCAGCGCGTCGAATGAGAGTGATGACGCCCCTCAGGCAGAGGATAAATGGCAGGACGATATCCCTGATGAACTGGGAATCGATAGCAGCTGGGAAGACACCTTCCAGAGTTCAGCCGGGCCTGCCAGCAGTGACGCCATGGAAATGCCGCAGGATAACGACAGCGCCGAAGAAACCCTGCAAGATCACTTGCTCTGGCAGCTCAACCTGACCCCGATGAGCGATATCGACCAGGCCATTGCCACGGCCATCATCGACGGTATTACGCCAGACGGTTATCTGACCGTCACTCTCGAAGACATTCATGAGCACTTTCGCCAAAGCCAGCCGGAGCAAATGGGCGAGCTGGAGCTGGATGAAGTCGAAGCCGTATTGCACCGGGTACAACAATTTGACCCCGCGGGTATCGCCGCTCGAGACCTGAGCGAATGCTTACGCCTGCAGCTGGTACAGCTTGCCGCCAGCATCCCGCTGCGCAAAGAAGCCCTCAAGCTGGTTGACCAGTACCTGCCCCTGCTTGGCAGCCGCGATTACCGTACTCTGATGCGTAAAACCCGCATGAAGGAGACGCAGTTGCAGCAGGTTATCAGCCTGATTCAAACCCTGAATCCTAAACCGGGTGCCATGATTGCCTCGGGCAAGGCTGAATACGTTATCCCTGATGTGATTGTCGAGAAAGTAAAAGGCTTCTGGACCGTTAACCTGAATCCGGACATTGCACCTCGACTGCGCGTCAACAGCAGTTATGCTGATCTGATCCGTCGCGCCGATAACAGCGCTGATAACACCTATTTGAAGAATCACCTGCAGGAGGCGCGGTGGTTTATCAAAAGCCTGCTCAGCCGCAATGAAACCCTGTTAAAGGTCGCTCGCGAGATCGTCGCCCGACAGAGTGATTTTCTGGATTATGGCGAAGAAGCCATGAAACCGATGGTACTGCATGACATCGCCGAAGCGGTAGAAATGCACGAGTCCACCATCTCCCGTGTAACTACGCAGAAATTTATGCATACCCCGCGGGGCATATTTGAACTTAAGTATTTCTTCTCCAGCCATGTCAGTACTGCTGACGGAGGAGCTGCGTCATCCACTGCAATTCGGGCAGTAATCAAGAAACTGGTGGCCGCCGAAAACCCGGCTAAGCCATTGAGTGACAATAAGATCGCGCAATTGCTAGATGAACAGGGTATCAAGGTCGCTCGACGTACCATCGCCAAATATCGTGAGGCGATAGCAATTCCGCCTTCTAATGAGCGTAAGCGTCTGGTTTAATGACTACGAAACTATGACGAGAAATCGTCGCTGTAACCAGGAGAAAACTATGCAGATTAACATCACTGGACACCATGTCGAATTGACTGAAGCACTAAGTGAATATGTGCATACGAAATTCGAAAAACTGGAACGCCATTTCGACAATATCACCAATGTTCAGGTGACCCTCAGCGTAGAAAAGCAGCGACAGCAGGCGGAAGCCGACCTACATGTTGCCGGCGGCCAGATATTCGCCACCAATGAAAACGACAATATGTACGCCTCAATTGATGGTCTGATCGATAAACTCGATCGCCAGATCATCAAACATAAAGAAAAACTCAAAGCCCACAAATAAGCGTATCCGCATCACCCGATGACGATTACTGACCTGATCTCCCCCTCAAGAGCCCTTTGCGGCCTTGAGGGTGGTAGCAAAAAACGTATTCTGGAAATGGCCAGCCAAGCCATTGCCGCACAAAATCCACCTCTGGAAGCCGATGATATTTTCTCCGGCCTGGTAAGCCGTGAACGGCTGGGCAGCACCGGTATTGGCGAAGGCGTTGCCATCCCTCACTGCCGGCTGAGCAATTGCAACGAAGCACTGGGCTATCTGATCAAACTGGACACCCCAATTGACTTCGATGCCATTGATAATAAACCTGTTGATTTGCTCTTTATTCTGACGGTACCCGAAGATGCCTGCGAGCAGCACCTGAATACTCTGGCCTCGCTGGCAGAAAACTTCAGCCGGGCAGAATTCAGGGACATTCTACGGGCCTGCGACACTCCAACGTCACTCTATCAAGCGGTTCAGCAGTCCGCACACTAACGCGGAGATTCATTATGAAACTGGTTGTTGTCAGCGGCCGATCTGGCTCAGGAAAGAGTACTGCACTGCAGGCGCTGGAGGATATCGGCTTTTACTGTATCGATAACCTGCCCGCCCTTCTACTACCGGACCTGGTAACCCAGATGAGTACTAATAACGACCACCCTGCCCGGGTGGCCGTCAGTATTGATGCCCGCAACCTGCGTTCCAACTTGCAACAGTTCCCCACGCTCTACAAGCAGCTGTGCGAAGAAGGCAATGCCCACTTTGAACTGTTATTTCTGGATGCTGCAGAGGCAACGTTGCTCAAGCGCTACAGCGCTACCCGACGTAAACACCCCCTGTCAGATGATAGTCAGGGCCTGCAGTCCGCCATTCAGTCGGAAAAGCTGCTGCTTGAACCGATCGCTGATCTGGCCGATATCCGCATTGATACCACCCGCCTGAGCCTGTACGAACTGCGTGACACGATAAAACTGCGTATCGCCCAGCGCCGAGACCAGGCACTGTCCGTGCAATTTGAATCTTTCGGCTTCAAACACGGTGTACCACTGGATGTTGATCTGGTATTTGATGTCCGCGTATTGCCCAACCCTTACTGGGTACCGGACTTACGAGGCTTTAATGGCCGCGAACAACCCGTCATCGATTTTCTCAATAATGAGGCCGACGTTGCCGAGATGTTAGCTGATATCAGTGGCTACCTGCAGCGCTGGCTACCTCGTTATGCGGAAAATAACCGCAGTTACGTTACTATAGGTATCGGCTGCACCGGTGGTCAGCACCGTTCGGTCTTTATTGCCGAACAGCTAACCCATGAATTTTCAGCCAGCATGGATAACGTACATGTGCGTCACCGCGAACTGACCTGACAGGAGCCACCCAGTGCTGAGAAAAGAGATAACCATCATAAATAAACTGGGTTTGCATGCGCGCGCGGCTGCCAAACTGATCAATACCACCAGCCGATTCAGCAGTGATATTCAACTGATCAAAGAGAACCGTGAAGTCGACGGTAAGAGCATCATGGCAGTGATGATGCTGGCTGCCTCTCAGGGAACCCAGCTGACCGTTCAGGCCCGTGGCGATGATGCCGCTCAGGCATTGACCGCCATCGAAGAACTGATTCTTAATCGCTTTGACGAAGCAGAGTAGCCCTCTTCTTCATGGCCAGCCAGACACTGGCCGCAATACCCTCCTTTCAGCCACCAGCCCCTTATTAATCGTACGCTCAGTGCGCCACTAAGTGCTTTTGGTTATAATCAGCCACGTTTCACTCCACTCTCTATCCCGGTCCAGAGCGCTGATCCGATGAGCAGATATGAAGATAAGAGCCACCTCGACCGGTTAAATGAAGCACTGGAGAGTGGTGAGTTTAAACAAATCCGTTACACCCTCAACAACAGCCTGCGCCCGGTTGAAGTTGCCCGCCTGATCGAGAAAACACCGCCTAAAGAGCGCCAAGTACTCTGGGGCCTGGTAGGTAAAGAAATTGAAGCCGACGTATTGCAGGAACTCGGCGATGATGTTCAGGGCGAGATTCTCAGCCGGATGAATGCCAGCGAAGTGCTGGCCATTACTGAATCTCTGGATGTGGATGATATGGCAGATGTGATCCAGCAGCTGCCAGACACCGTGATGCGTGAGCTACTGGGCATCATGGACAAACAGAACCGGGACCGGGTAGAGCATGTACTGTCTTACCCGGAAGACACTGCCGGCGGTCTGATGAATACCGATACGGTGACCATCCGGCCTGACATCACCGTCGAAACCGTGTTGCGTTATATTCGTCGCCACGATGAAATTCCGGAGATGACGGACACCCTGATCGTGGTCAGCCGCAAGGAACGCTATATTGGCTTCCTGCCACTGACCAAGTTACTGGTAGCCGACCCGACGATCACCGTTCGTGAGATCATGAACACCGACATCGAGCCGATTCCAGCAGAAATGCCCGATGATCAGGTCGCCCGGTTATTTGAAGAACATGACCTGATATCAGCCCCGGTCGTCGATGAAGAAGGTAAACTGCTGGGTCGTATCACCATCGATGATGTGGTCGATGTTATCCGTGAGGATGCTGATCACTCACTGATGAGTATGGCCGGCCTGGATGAAGATGAAGACACCTTTGCTCCGGTAATGAAAACTACCCGTCGCCGGGCTGTCTGGCTGGGCATAAACCTGCTGACCGCGTTTCTCGCCTCGGCGGTGATCGGCATGTTTGAAGCGACCATCGAAAAAGTCGTGGCGCTGGCCGTACTGATGCCAATTGTCGCCAGCATGGGCGGTATTGCCGGCTCCCAGACCCTGACACTGATGATACGTGGTCAGGCACTGGGCCATGTTGAGCGCTCCAATGCGGGCTGGCTGCTCAATCGCGAACTGATTGTTGGCACCCTTAATGGTCTGCTCTGGGCCAGTGTTGTCGCAGGCGCGGCTATTATCTGGTTCAATGATGTCACCATCGGCGTCGTCATCGCGCTGGCGATTATAATTAACCTGATTGCCGGCGCCATGGCAGGCACGCTTTTACCACTCGGCCTTAAGGCACTGGGTATCGACCCGGCACTGGCAGGCAGTGTGCTGTTGACCACCATTACTGACGTGGTAGGATTCCTCGCCTTCCTGGGCCTGGCCACCCTGTTTTACACCTGATACTGAATTAGTAGAGATGCTCCGTGACTGACAAAGACAATTTAAAAAACGGCCCCGGGCCGGATGGCGAAGAAGAATGGGTAAGTAGAGCTCAGATCAAGCTTGAGGTTAAAGCGATCACTGCCCTGGGTGAGCAACTGGGCAACCTGAGCCCGGACCAGCTGGCCAGGATCCCAATGGCGGATGAACTGCGTGGTGCCATCAAAGAAACGCGCAGCATCAAAGTTCGTACAGGGGCTATGAAGCGCCACATGAGCTACATCGGCCGATTAATGCGCGCAGAAGATGTAGATGCCATCAAGCAGGCGGTTGAGCAGTTCACCTCTGGTACCTCATTAAATACCGCACTGTTTACCAAGCTGGAGCGCTGGCGCGACCGTCTGTGTAGCGGCGGTAACGCTGAGCTGCAAGCTTATCTGGATGCCTATCCAGATGCAGATATCCAGCACCTGCGCCAGCTGGTACGCAACGCCAGCAAAGAACAGGGCAAAGAGACCCCAAACCAGGCTCCTGGTCGTAAACTGTTTAAATACCTGCGTGAAGTTGCCGAGATCTGATCCCGGACTCAGTACCCCACCTTCTGCCGGTGCGCCAGCACCGGCATTTTCTGCCGTAACGCTGCCTGCGCTGTCAGGTCCACATCACTGAAGACCACGCCTGCTCCCTGCGCCAGCTGGTCAGCAATCCCGCCATCTGACCGAACAATCATCGATTGCCCCCAGGTCTGACGCGTCGCGCTGTGCTGTCCTCCCTGATCCGCAGCCAGAATATAACACTGAGTTTCAATCGCCCGCGCCCGCAGCAGTATCTCCCAATGGGCCTGACCCGTTACCCAGGTAAATGCCGAAGGTACACTGATCAGTTGCGCCCCCTGTTCACGCAAACGCTGAAACTGTTCAGGAAATCTCAAATCGTAGCAGACCGTCAGCCCTAACCGCCCCACTGGAGTATCCACCAGCACCAGCTCGTCACCCGCCTCACAAAGACTGGATTCACGATAACTGGCATGGGCATCAGCCACTTCAACATCAAACAGGTGGATTTTGTCATATCGGGCACGTAGCTCACCCTGGCCATCCACCACCAGGCACGCCGCCCGCACCCGTGGTGCGGCCACGACAGTTCCATCACCGCAGCTGACCATCGGCACGGAACCAGCCACAATCCACAGGCCCAGTGCCCGCGCCTCACGACACAGAAACTGGCTGATAATCTGTTCAGCCTGCTCACGCTCTGCCAACGGACGTAAGGCGGGGGAATCCAGCAAGGCAAAATTTTCAGGTAACACCACCAGCTGTGCACACCCCTCTGCCGCCTGTCGCAGTAAACGACTCGCCTCAGCCAGGTTCACTCTGACATCAGTACCGGATACCATCTGAATTACTGCGATACGCGCCATACTGTCCTTCCTGTCAGGGTTTTTTCGCGGGTTTGTTACGGATCACTTTCTTCCCGCCTGGCAGGGTAATCTGCGGGTCAGCCCAGGGGCCATCGACTCGGTAGCGAATCGTTGTGAATTTTTCCAGCTTATCGCCAATCAGCTTGTCAATCAGGAACACCGCCCCGGCAATCTGGGGTGCAGCCCCTAGCAACACACCCACCACCGGCAGGTTAGCCGTGACCGGCAGGGTCACTTCCATCTGTTTTTTCAGTGTTTCCCGCTCCAGGTCCAGCTCACCCGTCAGCTTCATATCGACCGAGGGGCCAGTCATTTCGAATGGCTTATGAGTACGTGCAATACCGTTTAACAGCCGGTAATCCCCGCCAATACGATCGAAGGCAACTCCTTTTTCAAACAGATCACTGAAGTCGAGCCGCAGCCGACGGCCCAGAGAGTTCAGGTTCAGGATGCCAAACAAGCGCAGGAAATTGCTGCTGGCACCGGTTTCAACCAGCCGACCCTTTTTAATAATAAACCGCGTTTCACCACTGGCCCGACCGACCCGGAACTGCCAGGGTGCCCCTGACCACTCCAGTTGCAGATAGGCGGTTAGCTCTTTATTTTCCAATGCCCGATCATGCCCCCATTGCTGCAAGACATCCCCCAGATCACCGCCTTTTACTTTCAGCGTCAGCGCCGACTGGTCCCGCTCTCCCTCATCCCAGCGCACCTCGCCCTGTAACTCAACGTTAGCCAGCTGTCCCTGGATATTGCGAATGGTCACCCCCTTCGCATCCGGTATCAGCGCAAATGACCAGGCCCCCATCGGCTTGTCATTGAGCTTGAGCTGCTGAATCACCACATTAGAACGTGGCAAGGCATCAGCACGCACCGGGCTGTCATCCAGCACTGCGGCATCAATGGCCGCTGCCTGAGTGACATCCCGGTTCAGGTTAAGACCAGCAATATTGATCTCATAAGGGTCTCCGTTGGCAGGAAACAGCACAGAACCAGTAAAGGTTTCACTGGCCACATGTAAATTCCAGCCCCGCGACATGGGCCGTACCAGAGTGTCCAGGTTTTCAACCACGGTGTCTGCCAGACTGAAGCGACCAATGTTTAACGCCACACTGTGCAGAACCGACTTACCCTTTACCGGTGCTGTACTGGCGCTGCCCGTATCAGCCAGTAGCCCAGCTCGCTCCAGCATCGGCATCAATCGTTCAAACTTCAACTCAGGCAAGCTGCCAATCACTCTCAGGCCGGGGTCTGGCGGCAGAATAACCGGGGTCCGATTAAAGGCAATACGACCCCGCTCCAGGGTCTGATTTTTCAATTGCAAGCGAGCGCGTATAGCATCGCCATAACGCAAGGTGATCTGCTCTTTGGCCTGGTTCAGGTCCGACTGCAAGCGGAAATAACGCTGTTCATCACGGGCTTTGGCCAGCACTTCTGGCCCAACCACTTCAACCCCTTGCAGGCTGGAGCGCAGATCCAGCCCGCTGCAGCCCGGCTTGGCCGTTTTACAGATATTCAGCCGCGCCCGGTACCAGGTTTCCCCCTGGGCAATATTCAGAAACGGCAATGTCAGCCAGTCGCGTAGCGTCGCAATATCAATCCGGCTATCCAGTTCAATCTGCGTCCGGGCACTGTTACCAAACTCAGCCACGGGGCCACTGTTAATTTTAATCGAGGCCGGCTTACCAAAAAACTGTGCGCTGAGCGTATCCGCCTCCAGCCCCCAGGGCGTTTTATAACGTAAGATTCCTGCAACATCGCTGAAATTCAGCTTATACCGCCTGGAGCCAAACTGACCTTTGCTGAGCGTACTGCTGATATTTACGACAGGTTCCGCGCCCTCCAGCGGTATCGCGACTGCCAGCTCGGTTTTCAAGGCTCCTTTAAGTTGCCAGTTTTTCAACTCATCACCCACCAGCTCATGCAGAGGCGAGTCCAGTAGCAAGGTTCGAATATCAGCCGCGTCACCATCGAGTTCACCAATTACATCAACCCGCTGCACTGCGGGTGTCAGCCCGACCCAGGCCCGCTCCAGAGTCGAGTCAAGAATTTTGCCCTGAGTAATATCCACACTCAGCGCGCCATCCTTGTACAACATAAAGGCATCACCTTGCTTAACCGCAGGCCAGCCCGGCTGGAAAGCAAACTCAGCGTTGTTAACATCAAAGAACATCTGTACTGAAGGTAATTGATAGCCCTCCAGCTGGCTGTGGGTACCACCATTGAGCAGAAAACCGCCCTGACGCACTGCACCGGCTTTGATCGCGCCAACCAGCCAGCGGTGGGTTGCCTTACCCACCTCAGCGGGAGGCACATAACGGCCCGCCACTCGGCCATCAGCCTCACGGGTACCAATCATCAGCGTCAGCTCAGTCTGACCACCGTCAAAGGGCAGCCGTAAACTAAAGCGACCATGGGCTTCGATTTCGGGCTGCTTAAGGTGTAATAACTCAGAGTGCAACGTGGCCGCATCCTCACTGATCGTCCAGCCAACAACCCCATCGGCCTGGCCATAACGCCAGGCTTCAGGAAACAGGTCAGGAAAGCCCAGCGTAAACTGCTGGCTATTAAGGTGAATTTTTCCGCCTTTGGCCGTCGCCTCCAGCCGGCCACTAATCCCTTCAATCTGTGGTACTCCAGCCCAGTCATCCAGTGCCAGCTGATCAAGGTCTGCAGCCAGGCTGAAATCCAGCCATTTCGGACTCGACCAGCTGGCCGTCAGGTTATTCAAATCGCCACGCAGGTTAAGCTCACGAACAATCGTCAGAATTTCTTCTGACAACGGCTGAGTGATAGCAAAGGCGGTAACGGTATCCAGAGAAATATGGGGAGCCTGTGCCCGATCAAGCCACCAGCTGCCATAGCGTTGCACCAGGTTACCGGCCACCACCGGTAACGTAAGGCGATGACCATTGAGGTTCAGATGGCTACCATGCAACTGCACCTGATAGCCATTCGGCAACGCCTGCAGATCAAGCAATAGCCTGCTGTCTTCCAGCAACCACTGTTCACCCAGCTGTGCGGAACGCAGGTCCGTCAATGCCTGCATCTGCTGCAGCTTGCCTCCTTGCAAGCGGGCCCAGAGCTGTTGCTTAAGATTGGTGCCCTTCAGGTGAACAGATTCGGGCAGATACTGATTCAAGACAGACGGCGCAATACCATCAAACTCAGCATAGAGCCAGGCTTTGCCTCGCTGTGGCGCACCCAGCCCTTCGATAATGGTTTTTACACTACGAAATTCATCGCCGCTGCCCAGCTGACCTTCAACCGTCATCTGCCAGGTGCTACCCATCGCCACCAGACCGGCCGATACCCCCTTGAGTTGTAACTGACCACCATCAGCCTGCTCAACACTGACCACACCCTCGCTGATTTCAAGCGGCTGATCCAGTAACCACAACGGTACCGCCAATGCTGTGTCCGTACTGGCTTTCGATGGGGCTTCTGTGGAGGCGGGGTCGGGTGTAGAACGGATCAGTGTGATATCAGGATGGATAAACTGCAGACGGGTAAAAACCGGCCGCCACTGCAAGAGTGACTCGGCCAGATTAATACCCACTTCAGCCCGTTGCAGACTGAAGTGGCCGGTCCCGGCTTGCTTAACACTAAGACCCTGCAGGCGCAGAGTGGGGTAAGCGCCTTGCCACTCCCCCTCCAGCTGGGCGATCTCGACCGTGGCAGTCAGCTGCTCAGACAGCAGCTGCTCCACATCCGCTCGATACTGGGTAACCTGGGGCAACAATAGGCGCAGTAACAACACCAGCATGGCAAACAGACTGATTAGCACGGCACACAGCCAGTAACCGGTCCACCACAAACGCCGGGTTGTTTTTAACATCAGGACAGAGCTCCTAAAATGCTGCGCGAACCTGAGTGGGCTGCCCGGTGTTAGCGCAGCACCACATCAAACTGCTCGGCACCGTACATCGTCTCCGCATTGAAGCGAATGGTCTTGCCGATAAAACTCTCAAGTTCAGCAACGTGGTCCGACGCATCATCGGTCAGATAATCCACGACAGACTGTGCTGCCAGCACCAGATAACTATCAGCATCATAGGCCCGGTGATGACGCAAAATCTCGCGGAAAATTTCATAGCATACGGTTTCCGGGGTTTTGATCGAACCACGCCCCTGACAGTGGCAACAGGGCTCACAAAGCACCTGTTCCAGACTTTCACGGGTACGTTTACGGGTCATTTCGACCAGCCCCAGATCCGACACACCGGTGACCTTGCATTTAGCATGGTCCTTTTCCAGCATCCGTTCCAGTGTCCGCAGCACCTGACGCTGATGATCTTCATCTTCCATATCGATGAAATCGATAATGATGATGCCACCCAGGTTACGCAGCCGCAGCTGGCGACCGATGGCTGTAGCAGCCTCCAGGTTAGTCTTGAAGATCGTTTCTTCCAGATTACGGTGACCGACAAACGCACCAGTATTGATATCGACCGTGGTCATCGCTTCTGTCTGATCAAAAATCAGATAGCCGCCGCTTTTCAGCTCAACCTTACGGCCCAGTGCTTTCTGCACCTCGTCTTCAACATTGAACAGGTCGAATATAGGCCGCTCACCCGGGTAGTACTCCAGTTTGTCAGAGATTTCCGGCACCAGTGCCGCCGAAAACTCTTTCGCTTTCTGGAAGGTTTCCCGTGAATCGATACGGATACGCTCAATACTGGCATTCGCCATATCGCGCAACGCCCGCATATTCAGTGGCAGGTCTTCATAGATCACGCTAGGCGCGCGCGCCGTTTTAGTCCGCTCCTGAATGGAAGCCCACAGGCGCTGCAAAAACTGAATATCCCCCTTAAGCTCCTGCTCACAGGCACCTTCAGATACAGTACGCAGAATAAAGCCGCCTTTTTTGCCCTCTTCACCATTAATATCCGTCAGCGACTCCTGAATGACCGAGCGTAAACGATCACGCTCAGCATTGTCTTCAATACGCTGCGACACACCGATATGGGTGTTACCTGGCATATGTACCAGATAACGGGATGGGACAGAGAGGTGAGTTGTCAGCCGTGCGCCTTTGGTACCGATCGGGTCTTTGGTGACCTGCACAACAAGTGCCTGACCTTCACGCAAAACCTGGGAAATGGAGGTGCTCGATTTTTCTTCCGCCGGGGTATGTTGTGGCAACACATCTTCCACATGGATGAAGGCCGCTCGCTCCAGCCCGATATCCACAAATGCCGCCTGCATACCCGGCAATACCCGGACGACTTTGCCTTTATAGATATTTCCGACAATACCGCGCCGACGAACCCGTTCAACATAGATCTCCTGCGGCATGCCGTTTTCGATCACTGCTACCCGGGTTTCCATCGGGGTAAAATTAATCAGAATCTCTTCGCCCATGGTCCTGCCACCTGATCCTTATCCAGTCTGACGGTGCTGCCAGACGGGTACATTAAAGTCTGACAATAGAGTAGCAGTTTCGCTCAATGGCAACCCTACTACTGCGGAATAACTTCCAGAAATATGTCGTACGAAGATGGCTCCAAGCCCCTGAATACCATAACCACCCGCTTTATCGCAGGGTTCACCTGAGTCCCAGTAGGCCTGCGCCTGAGCGGGTGATATGGCATTAAAATGGACATCCGTGATCACAACTTCAACTACTGTACGCTGATCATCTGTCACCGCAACGGCAGTCATTACCTGGTGCAATCGACCAGATAAGGCCTGTAGCATCGCCACAGCATCCGCTTCGCAGGTGGGCTTACCCATAATCCACTCGCCCAGCACCACTGCCGTGTCAGAGCCAAGTGCAGGCCGCCTGCCATCGCTACGGGCAAAACCCGCCTCGGCTTTTTCACGGGCCAATCTGCTAACAAAATCACGCGCAGACTCGCCTGGCAAAACGCTTTCATCGAGATCGACTGGCATCGCCTCGACACACACACCAATCTGCTGGAGCAGTTCACGCCGCCGGGGAGACGCTGATGCCAGTATCAGATCTGCCATAGGATAAATTACCTTAATGAAATACTACTGAATACGGAAGAGCTGGCGAATGCCATTAAGCACAATGTAAATCCAGGGCCAGAACAGTGCACTGACCACAGAGGGCAATAAAAACAATGCGTTATTCCCTGTCATCCCCACGGCCATCTGCATCCAGTGGAATATCAGCTGATTGATACCAATCAACACCAGCACAAGGAAGCCCTGCTGAAAGAGCGGATACATCAGAATGCGTCGATGCAACAGGTGAGTCACGTAAGCAATGGTCACCAGCGACAGAGCACTGAGCCCCAATACCGAACCTTTGATCAAATCCAGGATGATACCAACCAAAAACGCCGTGCCCATACCTACCCGATGGGGCAACATCAACACCCAGAAGATTAATACCAGCGCGACCCACTCCGGCCGCGCCCAGTCCATCACCCGAGGCAGGGGTAACTGGCTGAGCACAAAACTGCAGAGGAAAGTTGCAGTAATAATCAGCCCACCGCCTCCAGAACGGCTATTGCCCATCGCCTGGCTCCGTCACCTGGATTTTACGGATATCGGCCGTTACAGCCGCGGCAGACTCAGCTTTACGCGTATCAGGCATATCCACCAGTAACAGATGGCGGCTCTTATCCAGTCGCGCGGTTGGCCGTGCTGTCACGATGGTAAACGGCCGACCAGGATCACGCACTACTGAGGCAACGCGCGCTACCGGATAACCCCGCGGAAAGCGCCCACCCATACCCGACGTCACCAGCAGATCCCCTTCCCGGATATCCGCGGTGGTGGCAACGTGGTCCAGTACCATCTCATTGAGATCCCCCTGGCCCAGCAGAATACTGCGTAAACCATTACGGTTTACCTCAACAGGCAAGGCATGGCGAGCATCAGTAATCATCATGACCCGGCAAGTATAGTGAGTGGTTCGCACCACCTGCCCCATAATGCCTCCGGCATCCAGTACCGGCTGCCCCTCGTGTACACCGTCTTCGGCCCCACGATTAAGGATCACCTGGTGCTGGAACGGGTCCGGATTAACGCCGATCAGCTCAGCCAGCATCACCTCTTCACGGATCCGGTCACGCCCACTTAGCAACTCACGCAGACGGATATTTTCGGCCGTCAGAGCCGCCACTTGCTGAACTCTACGTTCCAGCACAAGGGCGTCAGCACGCAGCTGGGCGTTATCGGTCAAAAGAATACGACGATCTATCACCAGATCAGAGACTTCACCCGCCATACGGCTGGGCAGATCCACCAGCCATTGCAACGGCGTCACCGCCAGCGATAACCAGCTACGTGCAGGACGCATCTGGGACCAGTACAGGTCAGCACTAATCAGAACAGCAGCAAGAAGGAGGAGAACAGCAAAACGGATACCGGTAGAACGTCCCCGGAAGATAGTCTTAATGGCATACCCCCTTGTGTGAGTACGCCATCAGAGCAGAAACAAAAACCGGGCCTGAGCCCGGTAGTAGATCAATCATGTGCGACCAGTTCAAACGCGTGCTTATCCAGCATCTCCAGCGCCTTGCCACCACCACGGGCAACACAGGTCAGTGGATCTTCAGCAACGATCACCGGCAGGCCGGTTTCTTCGCCGATCAGACGGTCGATGTTACGTAATAACGCACCACCACCCGTCAGAACAATACCGCGTTCTGCAATATCAGACGCCAGTTCTGGCGGACACTGCTCCAGCGCACTCTTCACCGCCTGCACAATCGAGGACAGGGGCTCCTGCAGCGCTTCGAGAATCTCATTGCTGTTCAGGGTAAAGCTGCGTGGGATGCCTTCGGCAAGGTTACGGCCACGTACGTCAATTTCGTGCACTTCGGTTGCAGGGTATGCCGTGCCGATCTCCTGCTTGATACGCTCAGCAGTGGCGTCACCAATCAGGCTACCATAGTTGCGACGTACATAAGAGACGATGAACTCGTCAAAGCGGTCACCGCCTACCCGTACAGATTCGGCGTAAACAATACCATTGAGTGAGATAACGGCGATTTCAGTGGTACCACCACCGATATCTACCACCATGGAACCGTTGGCTTCATCCACCGGCAAACCGGCACCGATTGCAGCGGCCATCGGCTCATCAATCAGGTATACCTCACGTGCGCCGGCCCCCATCGCCGACTCTTTGATCGCACGGCGCTCTACCTGAGTGGACTTACAAGGCACACAGACCAGCACACGTGGACTCGGCGTCAGGAAGCTGTTGTCATGCACCTTGCTGATAAAATACTGCAGCATTTTTTCGGTGACATGAAAGTCAGCAATAACGCCATCTTTCATCGGCCGAATAGCGGTAATATTTCCGGGAGTTCGGCCCAGCATTCTTTTGGCATCAGCCCCTACAGCTGCCACCGATTTCTGGTTACCGTTCTGGCGAATAGCGACAACGGATGGTTCATTAAGGACAATATCCTTGTCGCGTACATAAATCAGTGTGTTGGCAGTACCCAGGTCGATGGATAGATCGCTGGAGAAGATGCCACGAATTTTCTTGAGCATTGGGTCGGAAATCCTAGATCTGCAGGTAGATACAGCTTTGGCCTGAAAACACGTAACTCTAACAATGGCCCATACGTTCGGCAAGCCAGAAACCACAGTAATTCCAGTGTCTGCATTACAGTTTTACAGTCCTGACAGATATTAACAACCACTGGACGGTGCATATTCGACAAATGGCCATAGTTAAATCACGTTCTGAGGCCGTAATATAGCCCTGAAACAGGAACATATGAACAACTTGCCGTAAATCCAGCAGAACTGGCGCAGGCAGGGCCTGCGAGCCTTCAGCGTTTACAGCGGATATGTTACCTTTAGCCACCTTAATATTATCTGTCACTGATCAGTGAAAGACCGTTCGCATTGGCACAGCCAGTTACGCGACTCAGCGAATGATCAGTAACGCCAAAATTATCGCCCAATTTGAATTCAGCGAGACGCAACCATGGCTCTAGACCGCACTGATGTGGAAAAGATCGCCCATCTGGCGCGCCTGCAAATCGACGAGCAGGACATCCCACAGTACACCGAAACACTGTCTGACATTCTGGACCTGGTAAACCAGATGCAGGCTGTCGACACCACTAATATTGAACCGATGGCCAACTCACTGGATGCGGTCCAGCGTTTGCGGGCCGACGTGGTTACCGAAACAAATAGCCGTGACAAGCTACAGGGCGTCGCCCCTGCTGTCGAAGCCGGGCTGTTCCAGGTACCCAAAGTAATCGAGTGATTGAGTCATCCCGACCATCGTTGAATCGCAATTCCAAGGACATTGATACCCATGTTTGACAAGACGCTAGCCGAACTGGCCTCCGGGCTGGAAAACGGCGATTTCAGCAGTGTCGAGCTGACCCAGGCTTATCTGGACCGCATCCACGCGGAAGACAGTAAGTACAACAGCTACATCACTGTGACTGACGAAATCGCACTGAGCCAGGCAAAAGCCGCCGATGAAGCGCGCGCCGCAGGTACTGCTGGCCCCTTCACCGGCCTGCCAGTCGCTCAGAAAGACATCTTCTGCACCGACGGTGTACGCACCAGCTGCGCCTCAAAGATGCTGGACAATTTTATTGCCCCGTATAACGCCACTGTGGTTGATAAATTCAACAACGCAGGCGCAGTGATGCTGGGTAAAACCAACATGGACGAATTCGCCATGGGCTCCTCTAACGAGAGCAGCTTTTACGGGCCATCCCGTAACCCATGGAACACCAACTGCGTACCTGGCGGCTCCTCCGGCGGCTCTGCTGCAGCCGTGGCAGCACGACTGGCACCGGCGGCTACCGGCACCGATACCGGTGGCTCCATCCGCCAGCCGGCAGCTCTGTGTGGCATCACTGGCCTGAAACCGACTTATGGCCGCGTGTCTCGTTTCGGCATGATCGCCTTCGCTTCCTCCCTCGACCAGGGCGGCCCGATGGCACGCACGGCAGAAGATGCTGCCTTGATGCTGAACGTAATGGCCGGATTTGACCCGCGCGACTCCACGTCCATGCAGCAAGCTGTACCAGACTTCACCGCTGACCTGACGCTGCCACTCAAAGGCCTGACCATCGGCCTGCCAAAAGAGTACTTCCCGGACGACCTGAGCCCGGCTATTGCGCTGCAGGTACAGAACGCCGTCAAGGAATACGAAGCACTGGGCGCAGCGGTAAAAGAAGTCAGCCTGCCAAACACAGCGCTGGCGATTCCGGCCTACTACATTATTGCGCCAGCGGAGGCCTCCTCCAACCTGTCTCGCTTTGATGGCGTACGCTACGGTTACCGCTGCGATGAGCCGGTGAACCTGGAAGACCTGTACAAGCGCTCCCGTGGCGAAGGCTTTGGCCCTGAAGTACAGCGCCGGATTATGGTCGGCACCTACGCACTGTCCGAAGGCTTCTACGACGCTTACTACAAAAAAGCGCAGCAGATCCGTCGCCTGATCAAGCAGGACTTCGTCAGCGTCCTCAATGAAGTCGATGTAATCATGGGCCCAACGACACCTCATCCAGCCTTCAAGCTGGGCGAAAAGTCCTCCGACCCGATAGCGATGTACATGGAAGATATTTTCACCATCGCCCTCAACCTGGCAGGCCTGCCAGGCATGTCCGTTCCATGCGGCCAGACCAACGGCCTGCCTGTTGGCCTGCAGATCATCGGTAACTATTTTGCCGAACAGAAACTGCTGAATGTGGCCCACCAGTTCCAGCTGGCCACCGACTGGCACAAACAGACCCCTGACGGCATCTAAGGCGAGGTTAACGACTATGCAATGGGAAGCGGTAATCGGGCTGGAAATCCACGCCCAGCTCTCCACGAAATCTAAAATCTTCTCCGGTGCCAGCACGGCATTTGGCGCGGAACCGAACACCCAGGCCTGTGCCGTTGATCTGGCCCTGCCAGGCACACTGCCGGTGTTTAACGAAGAAGCACTGCGTAATGCGGTAAAATTCGGCCTGGCTATTGATGCTGAAATTGGCCGCACATCCGTGTTTGATCGCAAAAACTACTTCTACCCGGATCTGCCCAAGGGCTACCAGACCAGCCAGCTGTTCCACCCGATCGTCGGCGTGGGCCACGTTGACATCACTCAGGATGACGGCACCACCAAACGCGTCGGCGTTACCCGTGCCCACCTGGAAGAAGACGCAGGCAAATCGCTACATGATGAATTTCCAGGCATGACCGGTATCGACCTCAACCGTGCCGGTACGCCGTTACTGGAAATCGTCTCCGAGCCGGATATCCGTTCTGCCAAAGAAGCGGTCGCCTATGCGCGCAACATCCACTCGCTGGTTACCAGTCTGGGTATCTGTGATGGCAACATGGCAGAGGGCTCATTCCGTTGCGACTGTAACGTCTCCATCCGACCGAAAGGTCAGGAAGAATTTGGCACCCGTACCGAAACCAAAAACATCAACTCGTTCCGCTTTATCGAGCGTGCCATCATCGGCGAGATTGAGCGTCAAATTGATGTCATTGAAGACGGCGGCCGTATCGTGCAGGAAACCCGCCTGTACGACGCCAACAAAAACGAAACACGCTCCATGCGCTCCAAAGAGGAAGCCAACGATTACCGTTACTTCCCTTGCCCGGATTTGCTGCCCATCGTTATTGATGAAGAGTACATCGAAGCGGTACGCGCAACTCTGCCCGAACTACCTGATGCCCGTAAAGCTCGCTTTATCGAGCAACATAGCCTGAGCAATTATGACGCCATGGTGCTGTCTGCAGACCGCAACCTGGCCGAGTACTTCGAAACCGTTGCCACAGCCTGCACAGATGCCAAGCTGGCTGCTAACTGGGTCATGGGCGAGTTATCCAAGCTGCTGAACCAGAACGACACCGCCATCGCCGACAGTCCGGTTTCAGCTGATCAGCTAGGCGGCCTGCTGGTTCGCATCAAAGATGACACTATATCCGGCAAGATTGCCAAGCAGGTGTTTGAAGTGATGTGGAGCGATGGCGGCAGCGCCGACGAAATCATCGACGCCAAAGGCCTGAAGCAGGTAACCGATACCGGCGCTATCGAAGGCATCGTCGATGAGGTTATCGCTAACGCTGACAAGCAGGTGGCACAGTATCAGGCAGCGGAACCTGATAAGCGCGGAAAAATGCTCGGTTTCTTTATGGGCCAGGTAATGAAAGCCTCCGGTGGCAAAGCCAACCCGGGCGCCGTAACCAGTATTCTGAAGCAGAAACTGGACGCTTTGTGCGACTAAACAGCAACCTGTTTTTATAACAGCAAAAAGCCCGCCAGCATGCTGACGGGCTTTTTTACATCCTACGGATACCGGAACACTCGATAATTCCAGCTTTACAGCTTCTCAAACACCAGATCAAAAGAGACCGGCACCTGCGGCATAATACCATCCAGTCCGGCAATTTTGCGCAACGCCTCCACCCCTTCCAGCAAGCCAAACGCCTGAGCATCAATCATCACCGGCTGTGCACTTTTTACCAACCAGCGCTTCTCACTGAGCCGATAGATATGCAGCTCCGTCAGAATCGTCTGCTGATGCCCGTTGAGCTGCAACTCCCCACCGGTAGATAACGGCCACATTTCACCAATACTCAACGCTGCCAGCTGCACAATATCTACCGGCATCTTGATACGGGCCTCAGGAAACCCGGCCAGATTAAACAGCATTTTCTTCATCCGGGTATCACGTATTGCAATGCCCGTATTTACCGAGGCCAGATCGACTGTCAGCGTAGCAATACCATGACTGCCAATATAACCTTTAATCTGATCAAAACTATTGACCTCATATACAGCGCCATTTTTGACCGTTGCATACTGAAACGTTGAATCAACTGCTTTCAGATCCCATTGCGCCAGCGCCAGTATTGGCCAGCACAATACCACCACCAGTAGCGCTTTTATCCTGCCCATCATCACTCCTTAACGTTTTAACTCATGATCTCGATAATGTGGATCTAGCCAGCAAGCAGGCAACGCCTCCCCCGAAGGAAACTCCAACAATCGCTTGTTAAAGGCTTCCGGGTCCTGCCGCTCTTCACCATAATGACTGCACCCTTCAACAGTGGCATGATATGGATCAAATAACTGGGGCAACACCATCACCTCCACCAGGTGACCATTGCCGCTCTCTTTGAGATACATAGCGCAGATCTCGTTCAGCTGAATACACTGAAAAGTGTAGCAGCCAGGCAAGCCCTGCATAGCAACAGCAATACCCCCAACATCCAGAACTGAGGTCATACCATGCAAACCGCAACTTTCGCAGCAGGCTGCTTTTGGGGCATTGAAGCACGCTTTTCAGCTATCCCCGGCGTTATCGAGACAGCTGTGGGCTACATGGGTGGACATACTGAGCAGCCAGAGTACAAGCAAGTCTGTCGTGACACTACCAACCATGCCGAGGTAGTACAATTAACTTTTGACGAACAACAGATTGATTACAATCAGCTGTTAAATGCCTTTTGGCAAATGCATAACCCTACTACGCCTAACCGCCAGGGGCCGGATGTGGGTAGCCAATACCGTTCTGCCATATTCTTCCATACCCCGGAGCAACAAAGCCTGGCACAGGCCAGTAAAGCCGAGCTCGATGGCAGCAACCAGCTCCCTGCACCGATTATCACAGAAATCACTCCCAGCACCACATTCTGGCGTGCCGAAGAATATCATCAGAAGTATCTGGAAAAAAATGGCCCCGGACTATGCAAGCTCTGACACGGTCAACCGTTCAACTAGTACCGGTTACCATTGAAAACCTCTACAAACTTAACCGGTTCTATAAACGCAACGGTCATCGGGGTAAAGCAACAACCAGTCACCAGGCATGGTGGCTGGAGCATAACAACGAAATCGTAGCAGCCCTCCGACTGGAGCCCTACCCCTGGGGCCTGCTGCTACGCGGCATGTGGGTCGCGAACGAACGACGCGGACAAGGACTTGGCAGCCAGCTGCTCTGCGCTTTACAGCCACAACTGAGTAAAGCCGCCTGTTACTGCCTGCCCTACACCACGCAACTGGATTTTTATTATCGCAACGGCTTTATTGATGCGCACGATAACGCACCCGCCGCCCTGAAACAGCAACATACACACTACCTGACACGGGGAGAGTCACTTGGACTGCTACGCCATCAGCCACCCTGCGACTGACGGATATAAAACTGTGCTTTCTCCACTTTCGCCAGACAATCCGTGTAGCTTTCCAATTGCTCCTGCACCTTTGCCGTACCCAGCAGAGCACTCGCTTTTGACCAGGCCACGCTGCCACTGAAGCCACGGCTACGCGCCAGACTCAATGCATCATACGCCGTTTCAATACCACGCTTACACGCCATATCACTACGCCCGCCACCCGGTGAACCGGCACAAGCCGACAGCAAGAAGACCAGCGCAGTAATCAGTAACATCGCCTTTTTATTCATCGCACAGACTCCTGTTGATCACCGAACAAACACCCTTTCATTAAAGCATGAGTATAAATGATAAAAACAACCTGCAGACTGCTAGAATAGCGCCAAAGCCAGAGAACAGTGAGTGTAATAACGTGCGCGACCATGGACAGCAAAGCTTGACGACTCGCCGCCAACTGACCGTAGATGGTCAATGCTACGACTACGACAGCCTTAATGCCGTCATGGATCAACCTGAGGTAACTCTGCAACTACCCTACTGTCTGCGCGCCCTGTTACAGCCAGCCATCTGCAGCGACCACAACACAATCTGCAGCCTGATGAGCCCCCCCGCCAGCATTGGCGAAGCCACCTGCCTGCAACCAACACAGGTCTTACTCACCGCCGTTGAGAAGGCGCTAATTGTTAACGACCTGGCGGCAATTCAGCTCCACCTCACGACTGAAGGTAAGTCTGCGCCAGACCTGCACCCATGCCTGCCGATACATCTGCTACCTGGTAATAAAGAAAACCCACACGTATTCCCTCTCAGGCAGCGGGCTACAAACCACAGTAATATCAGCCTGAGCGGCCACTGCTGTATCGGCACCACCACTGATACCGCCGAACTCAATGCGATGGGAATCCCAGGCTGGACACTCGACCTTGTTGATATCGAAGCGGCAGTACTTGATGGCACCCTCAATCTGCCACTTCCGGACGTGATCGGCATTGAACTGAACGGAAATTACCCTGCAGGGATAACAGATGCACAACTGGTACAGGCGCTGAATCAGCAACTTCAGTACGCCGAGGTCAACGGAAAGTTCATCGAGTTTTACGGTGAAGGGCTGGCTCAGCTCACACTTATCGAGCGCCAGCAAATAGCACGAGCCGTCTTTAGCACTGGCGCTAGCTGCAGCTATTTCCCAATCGACCAGCGCACCCTTGACGGCCTGGCACAACTCAACCAGACTCCAGCTGACCAGAGACTGCTGAAGGCATGGGCCAAAGCACAGCAGCTATGGCACGAACCCAGCCAGCCAACCCCATCTTTCAACCAGAAAATCCAGCTCAACCTGAACAGCCTACAGCCCGCAACAGCAATCAACGACGCAGCACGACCCAGCAATGCAATAACAACCCACTCGACCGCAACAGACGCAGAGCAGCCAGCAATACACTGGCCATTTGACGCAACCGTGCCGAACACCTCAGCACCACTGACAAACTGCCATAAATCAGGACCTGTTCACCAGGCCCGCATCCTGGCACTACTTGGAGACAACATCAGCAGCGGTCAGATTACCCACGCAAGCTGCTTTAGCCAGCCAACCGATAACACAACGATTGAACCGCTTTACCCATTGGCGATGCACTGCATGAGCAATACTACCCCAGCAATACTCTTCGCTGGCGGTAACTACGGCCAAGGATCAGACTCCCACTGGGCAGCCCGAGGCACTCGCTTGCTGGGAATAAAGGCGGTTATCTGTGAATCATTTGCCGAACCACACCGCCACCAACTGGCTAGCATGGGTGTACTGCCTCTGGAATTCGAGCCCGGCGACAGCTGGCAGGCGCTGGCACTGCAGGGCGACGAGTCCATTGAACTGAACCTGCCTGACCAGCTTTTCCCCTACGAGTCCGTAATGATGGTTATTCACCGTCATAACGGCCGCCGCGAGCTGGTTGAGTTAACCTTAAGACTGGATACAGGTGAAGAAATTAGCGCCTGTAGCGCTGGTGGCATTATCAGCAGAGCGCTGCAACGCACCCTCCAATGAAGCACATGACCCCAGCCCTTCACTCGCAACCCCAGGCGCTGAAACCGCGACAGGCACATCAGACATAGCAAAGCAGCTCAACCAGCACACAAGTAAGCTGTAGCAGAAGAGAGTTCAGAGCATACTGACAGGACTATAATATCGACCCAGGGCAAGCCTTAAACGACAAAAAACCGATACTTCTCAGTATCAGCCTCTTAGTGATGGTAGCGGGGGCCGGATTTGAACCAACGACCTTCGGGTTATGAGCCCGACGAGC
>OJDH01000102.1_pt1 | contig 71890 bp, 48 predicted proteins | sample 1592761 | NCBI WGS metagenome assembly OJDH01 (sample SAMN05416855, study PRJEB24817) | seawater metagenome | isolation source: Sea water | place: Canada:Atlantic | collected 2013-11 | reverse complement strand
TTGGCTAATTCGGCTTTTTCGAGGTTAAGGCACAGTCCATCCACCTGACAGAATGCAAATATAAATTGGGTGTCTTCATATCGTCTTTCATCTGAGCAAAGAAACATGCCTGTCTTGATTAGATGCCTCTTATGAGTGTCTGTACCTCAAAAGCTATCAATTTTAAGGTGTTATTTTGGCTGGCGTTTATCAATTACATATTGAACGGCCATTCTAGCAAGACCAGCACCAATGCCTGACACTACTGCCCACGTTACAGCCTCTTTAAGGTCAGTGTTTTCACTATCCTTGTCTTTCGGTGCGGGTTCGTTAGTCACCTTTTCCCACGATTTTTGAAGCGTTTTTCTTGCTAGAATGCCTGCCGATGCGGCGGCAAGCCCAATACCTACGTTCGTAATGAGTTGTTTACTGCTCATAATGTACCCCTCCAGATTATTAGTTAATATCTCAGTGCAAACCATAGACCTACTCTGTCAGTTTCTTACGTTATTGTTCGAGTTGTAGTCGTGATGCAGCTTGTAGGCTGATCACAACGAAAAAGAGAAGTGTGCTTTTGCGCCATAACAATCCCAGTAGTAAAATTCGTTAACTATCTTACGGGTACAATTGTAAATATTTCTCAAATAAAGGTCTTTCTTATCTTCTATGAAAGCATTTGGCGCATACCCATAATGTCAGGTAGCCGTTTATAGCGTTGAACTTGGCTATTTTTATACAACGCAGCTTCGAGTGTTTTATCGTTTATTGCTTCCTGCAACGGCCGCGATAAATCATTGTGTTGATTTTCTTAAGGTCAGGCCGATTGATGATTTTTATTGGAATCTTGGGCTTTGAGGAAGGAAACGGCGTTTAAGTTCAATTGTTAGGCAAGGGGCTAGGCATATAAGATATGTAGGGAGTGTGTTCGTTGTGAGACATAAATCGAGTGTCGTTTAACCTTAAAATTGACTATCCTTATCATGGGCGTCTTCATATCGTCGTTATCTTTATATCGTCCAAAATCTAACGCCATCGAAGAACTCCGATCGTTATACATATCATCGAACTTAGCGTTTATTCCCATCTGTAATCATTTTGCGGGCTCTCGCATCCGAATTTCGAATCATATCGTCAATCAGTGCTGTTTCAGGCATGTTCTTCCAATACTTTTTGGGCATTGAGCTTAGCATCGCGCTCTTTTTGATACGGGCGGGATTAAATATATTAGTGTAATAAGTGAGCCAATATTTTTCTATACGATCTTCATCAGGACACACACTCGGATCGGGATTATCTTCTAACACTAATTTTTCAGTATCCCAATGAGCAGCACGATAAGGCGTCAGAATAGACCAGCGCATATTTTTAAAGCGGGTTTGGAAGAAGTCGAGTTTAACCTCCAAGCTGAAATGCTCTGGTTCATACCAAGCGATAAAGTGCTCTTGTCCGTCAAGTGCAACCTCTCTAAATCTCAAAAAAGCACTCATTTTGTACGCATCGCGTTTTACCGCTTTGGCTAATGTATTGAGTTGCAGTATATCTTCGTCAGTTTTTAACTGAATAAGGTTTTTGTTCTCGAAAATAACGCGCCATAAAACCCGATAACACAGTGCGAAGCGGCTAGCATCTTGATGACACAACGCATATTTAAAAAGCATTAAGACAGACTTGGGAATCGAGTGTTTCACTTGCTCTTTAGGGGCGGGCATAACCTCTTCAGTATGGCCAAACAAGTCGTCTTGTATAGACTCTGAACTTTGCCAAATAATGTTCTCAGGGGGGATAGATTGCGCTAAACATTCTCTTGATGCTATGCGCCACTCGTTGTATCCAGGCACTGAAGTGATAGTAATTGTTTTCATCATATGCTACTTCATTTAGGCGCCGAAGAGCTCAAACTGTTTCGGCTGTTTGAACTGCAATTCAAAATTATTGCCATCGAGTAAATGAATAGCAGGTGAGTAGTCACTCACAGTAATGAAAGGTTTTAGCTTTTGTAATGGCAGACGCATTTTAGTGAGATCCATCCAACTAAGCTTTGTATAACGGCGGATCGCCAGAATTTTTTGTACGGTGCGAGCACCAAGACCAGGTACTCTTAACAACATGAGTTTGTCGGCTTTATTTAAATCAATTGGAAATACATGACGATTGCGTAATGCCCACGCGAGCTTGGGGTCATGGTCCATATCAAGCATGTCGTCGTGCACGATTTCGTCAAGCGTGAATCCATAGAAACGCAGTAGCCAATCAGCCTGATAAAGACGATGCTCTCGCACCAAAGGCGCAGGCTTAAGCGGCAAAACTTCTGATGCATCGGGTATTGGTGAGAACGCAGAGTAATAAACTCGGCGTAGCTTTTGTTGGCTATAAAGCTGAACGCTCGCTCCCAATATGACTTTATCGTTTGAGCCATCGGCCCCTATGATCATCTGGGTTGACTGTCCGCCAGGGGCAAACCGAGGAGGACGTTTACCTGTGTGCGTTTTATCTACTTTATGCTCGGCTATTTTGTCTTTCAGAGTATTCATCGAGCTATGAATAGCGCCCAGGTCTTTTTCTGGCGCGTACTTATTTAATGAAGGCTGGGTTGGCATTTCTACATTAATGCTTAGCCGGTCGGCATATAAACCAGCTTCAGCCTGAAGTTCAGGCGAGGCATTGGGAATTGTCTTAAGGTGTATATACCCCTTGAACCCGTGATCGATACGTAAGGATTTTGCAATACGTACCATGCTTTCCATTGTAAGGTCTGGGGAACCGACGATGCCTGAACTAAGAAATAAGCCTTCGATATAGTTACGCTTATAAAAATTCAGTGTTAGCTCTACTGTTTCTTTCACAGTGAAACGGGCGCGTTGAACACTACTTGATACCCTATTGATGCAATAGTGACAATCGTAAATACAGTAGTTCGTCATTAGTATCTTTAGTAAAGAGACACACCGCCCATCAGGGGTAAAACTGTGGCATATTCCTGTACCGCCAGTAAGCGAACCTATGCCAGTTTTATCAGTTTTCCCAGCCTTGCGTTTACCTGCCGTACCGCTTGCACATGAAGCGTCATACTTGGCTGCATCTGAGAGAATTTCGAGTTTTTGAATCAGTTTGTCATGCATCGCAGATTATTACTTTCTCTTAATAAATACACAAAGGCGGTCGATTCAGTCATAAATAATGAAAAGACACGGGTGTATCGGTTATTTAGTTTTCAAATTTTCCTAGGGTTTATATCATGTATAAATATACAGTACAATTTACATTCTAGAATAAAAGGGCCATCAATAATGAAGGGAGTCGAGTGCTTTTAAATAAGGGGGACTGTTGCCGCAAAAAGTTCTCTTACCTCATACCTGCCTACCCCATCACAGCCCTTAACTCAGCGAGTGTTTTATACACATTCTTTTCACCACCTTTTACAGCTGGATGAACCTAAAAAGATACGCATAATTAGAATGACGAAGCGGTCATCTCTAGTTTCAAGAAGGAGTTTCCTACTAGAAGAGTTGAGGTACTTTAAGTCAGGCCAATTGATGATTTGTATCGAGCTCTTGATGGTTGAGCGTTGAGGGAGGAGATGGCGTTTAAGGTCAGTTTTCAGGCAGGAGCCTAAGTCACAGGATATGTATGGAATGTGTTCGTTAGAAGGGCTTTAACCACGCTTTATAGCTGCGTTATACCTCTTTGGCTATGCTCTGTTAGTTTCAAAAATAGGGGAGGGCACATTATCACCTAGTGACTTTATTGAGTGGCATTGGGTAGGGCTGATGACAGCCCCGTTCAAGATTTGTTACTCGCTCTTAGAAGCGATTTAATAGAAAGCAGGTAAAACAACAGGTGTACTATGACAAAAGCACTAGCCTTCTATCGCATTTAAGCCGAGGGTTGCCTGAAAGGTGAAAATCGTTCTGTTTTCATCTGAACTTACGGTTAGGCTTCCATCATGGGCAGAGGTAATTTGTGAGGCTATGAACAAACCTAAACCTAGGCCGCCGGTTTGTTTGTTGCTTTCATTGCGCCAAAAAGGTTGAAAGAGTTTATCAACCACCTCTGGTCTTATGGGCTCACCGCCATTGGTAACGCTTAATGCGAATACGCCGTTTTCAATGCTTGCGTTAACCTCAATGGCTTGTTGCGGGTCGCCATGCACAACGGCGTTTATCAGCAGGTTCGACAGCAACTGGGCAATTCGCTCAGGGTCGCAATTAACCGAGCCCTGGATATCAATGTGAGTTTGAATTTCTAGTTGTGGGTGTAGCCCAGAGAGTTCATCAATCGTATGGATTAACATATCTTGCAGGTTGTTCACCGTCTTAACGTTTAACTGCATGCCGTTACCCATTTTACCTCGGGTTAAGTCCATCACATCGCTAATTAAACGTTTCATTCTTGTTGCGCTGCTGTCCATGCGCGCGAGTATTTTTTGGGAGGTGGCGTCTGTTACGTGGTCTTTTAAAAAGTCTACACCCATTGTCAGTGCTGATAATGGTGTTCTCAAATCGTGCCCTAGAATGGCAATGTATTGCTCTTGCAGTTTGGTTGCAGCCTTCTCATTGAATAGCTCAGATTGGGCAGTGATGAGCTGTTCGTCAACTTCAATCTGTCTAGAGAGTAATTCAGAGAATGACTTGATTTGCTGTTGAATCTCAACCGTTTTTAATTTTACCGGTAGAGGGTCTAAACCGCATAACGTGCCGAAGAAATCACCATTTTTGCTGTATATGGGAAAGGAAAAGTAACTTTCAAACCCATACATAATGGGAATTTCACTTTTACTGTAGTGCTCATCTTTTAAAGCATGCTCAATAACAATAGGTTGAGTCGACCTTTTAACCTGAATGCAAAAGGTGGTTGATATATCAAGTTCATCCCCTGGAAGAAGGTTGAAGTTAACCTGATCGAGTACCGCGCATGTGGTCCACTTTTCATCTGTTACCCGGGCAATACAAATGAAGCGCAATCCGGTGGCATCTGACAACATCTGCATGATGTGTGGCACAGCTTCAATAGACTGAATAGTCTGAATATCTTTCTCAATTAACGCGTTCATTAGGTACTCTTTACTTTGCGATCTTATGGCTTATAACCGTTTACGACCTGTATATATTGCCATTCCATGGTCGATAAATCACTGGGGATTTTTGTTATAAATGTTGGCGGTTTCATCGATAAGTCAATTCGGTGGAATATATAGCAAAACCGAGTGACTTCTTAAATGCCATTAAACCGTTTACTTGGCCTCAAGTCGATCCCTGAAAGGCTAAATTGCTGAATCTGTAATTTAGCGTTTATAAATCCAGTCATTTTAGTCATACCAATTCCACTAAATATTTGCCCTCTCTTCTTACCACTTTTTCCTTTCACTCTGACATTTTTCATTGATTTACAAGCGCTCAATAAAACAACAATTAATGTTGTTCTGGATCAAGATGATGATCAATGAAATCGAGTTTAATTTTATTAGCTGATAGGCGATGTTGTGTTAGCAAGCTTATCAGCCAACCCAATTCAAATTTTTGATAGGAGATTGATGATGAGTAATATCAACTTAACGAATCGTTCTACTGACAAAAAACCTTCCGGCCAGTTTCCTCATTTGTTTGGCCAGCATTTTTTGGATGATTTTGTACAAAACTTCAGTTCGCATTTTCCGTTCGTACGAGAGACACCAGCAAAGGGCGACAGCAAACTAGATTTTGTGGATCCAAAGGTTGATATCACTGAGAACAAAAAAGCGTACACCTTAACCGCCGAGTTGCCCGGCCTTGATAATGACGACATTACCTTGGATTTATCCGACGGCATATTGACCTTGAGCGGTCAGAAAAACTACGAAAATGAAGCTGACAAGGACGACAACATACACATTATGGAGCGCAGCTACGGTAGCTTTCAACGTAGCTTTAGCCTACCGGTAAGCGTTGACCAGGATGCGATAAAAGCTGAGTTTAAAAAAGGCTTACTCAAGGTGACTTTACCTAAATCGTTAAAAGCTCAAGAGCTACAGCGAAAAATCGAAATTTCTGGTTAAGGTTAACTGGGTTAGCAGTTTATTAAGCGTTAGCGCTTAACGAATAGTAAAACACTTGGTCAGGGACGACCTTTATCGGAGCTTGTTATGAATGTGGAAGCAGATATGCAAAAGGTAGTAAAAGACACCTTGGTATTAGTGCTTGCTGGCGGTCAGGGCTCACGCCTTGATGGGCTAACGGAGATGCGCGCTAAACCCGTATTAGAATTTGGCAGCCATTGTCGAATTATTGACTTTCCCCTGTCTAATTGTGTGAATTCGGGGCTGAACCAAATTGCCGTGCTGACACAATACAAGTCGCAATGTTTAATACGTCATTTAATGCAGCATTGGGGGCGCTTAAACAGCAACGTTGGCGGTTGTTTCGATGTGCTGCCTGCGTCCCAGCAGAATGACCAGAGCTGGTATCAAGGTACCGCTGATGCTTGTTTTCAAAATATCGCTTACATTAAAGCGAAAGCGCCGAAGTATGTGATGATCCTCTCTGGCGATCACGTTTATCAAATGGACTACCGCAAACTGTTAGCTACCCATGTGAACAATAACGCAGATATGACGGTATCTTGCATTGAAGTACCCACAAAAAATGCTGCCAAACAACTCGGTGTGCTCAGTGCAGCGCGCGACGGGCGTATTACTGCGTTTGCTGAAAAACCAGACTCGCCTCACGCTTTAATTGATGCGCCGGATTACTGCTTAGCGTCCATGGGCAATTATGTTGTGAATGCCGATGACTTGTATGCGCTTTTAGAGAATGACGCGCAAATCGCTGATTCTGCTCATGACTTTGGTAAGAATGTGATCCCTAGCATTATTCAACAACATCGCGTTTTCGCTCATCGTTTTCGCGATGCCAGCGGCGACCAAATACCTTATTGGCGAGATGTTGGCACATTAGACAGCTATTGGCGTGCCCATTTAGATATACTCAACAACCGTGACATGCTGAATTTTACCGACCCTGACTGGCCGATATGGGGCAGTGCATTTTCAAATTCGCCAGTGGAGATCACGAACAGCTCTGACTTGGGCAAGTGCGATATCGAGCAAGTGCTAATAGGTTCGGGTTGTCGTCTAGATAGCTGTAGTGTTAAACAGTCGGTATTGTCTACTAATTGCAAAATTGACCCCTGCGCGGTCTTAGAAAGGTGCGTGTTGTTACCGGATGTCGCAGTCGGCTTTGGTGCTAAATTAGCAAACGTGATTATCGATAAGGGGGTAAACGTACCAGCTGAATTTGTTGTGAACGACAAAGACATAGCTAAACAACAAGGTTTTACCGTGACGCCAAAAGGTATTGTATTAGTAACACAAAAGGTACTGGATGCTGTGATAGATGCCCAGCAAGAAGACGTGATGCCCACCCACGTACTGAAACTGTGCGGTGACGAATGGCTTACCGTCGGTGCTAGCGAGAGCAAAACAGAACAAGATACAAGAAGGTTAAAAGGAAGCGAAAGGGACAGGGAATTAGTCGATAGAAGAGAATCAAAAACGGAAACGTCAAGGATTAACCAAGCCAACGCTACAGCAAGTGAAAAGGTGAGGGCCCGTCACACCGCATCTCAACGTTAACGCAAGTTCAGGGAGCAAATTAGCGTCGTTTGCATGTACAACTAGACTTTAACGGCACGAAACGCGGCTGTTACTAAGCTTAGATAAAAGGCCACCCCTAAGAGATATAGAAATTGATTGCCTTAGGGTTGGCTTAAAATAATGGTTCACAAAATAGGGCGTTTTCGCTAACGCTTAATCGGTAACGAGTCAGCGTGAAAAACGCAGCCAATACCTACATTACTTCCCTCAAAAAAACGCTTCAGGCTCAATTCATAACATTTTGATATCGATTTCATAGAATAACGTAACCAATTAGCGGTAGTTAATTTAACCAAAACAGGGTGTTTTCATTCGATTGTTTATCTTTGATTATAGCTAAGTGCCTGATTTTTAATGATTCCGTTTTAGGACTATGGTTTTTCTTTAACTTATTTAGCTAATAATATATTTCAAAACAAGACGTCTAGACGGTTGACATATAGACGTCTATACGGCAAATTGAGCTACATGAACGTAGATTCGAAAATAATAACAAGCACCACCGGCATGATTATGATTATTACCTCTTTGAGGTGATCGCTGGCTTGTGCACATTAAACAGACATAAAGCCCGCAAATATAGCGGGCTTTTTTGTTATTTAGCGCAGCAAAAAGTTAATTAATGGTTGTTTCGACGCGGTGAAAGCCCTGCGTAAACAACCACCAGAGGAGCAAAATAAATGAAGGTGTTGAAGTTTGGCGGTTCGTCATTAGCTGATGCAGAGCGTTATTTACGGGTTAAAGATATCTGTTTGGATACCCACGCAACTAACGGCGCAGCAGTTGTGTTATCAGCCCCTAAAGGCGTAACCAATGCGTTATCTCTGTTATGTGAAGAAGCGGGTAATGGTAAAGATTACGGCGAGTTGTTCGCTAAACTGAACATGGTGCTTTTCGGTATTCTAGATGATTTAAAAGATACCCTACCTGAATTCGATGACAGCAAGCTTGCCCCTTACATTCAAAATGTATTGAATGAGTTAAATCAACACCTTGAAGGTTTCGCGCTACTTCGCTGTGCACCTGAATCCGTGGTGGCTAAGATTTTAAGCATCGGCGAGTACATGAGCGTGAACATTTTCAGTCAAATATTGACTACGCTTGGTACTAAAAACCAAATTATTGACCCTGCTGAACTGATTCTTGCCGAAGGCGATTACCTTGATAGCATCGCTGATGTAGCTGTGAGTAAAGCGCGTTTCAGTGACGTAGATAGCTCTGGCGACGTGGTATTGATTATGCCAGGTTTCGTAGCGGTTAACGCTGAAGGTGAAAAGGTCACGTTGGGGCGCAATGGCTCTGACTATTCAGCCGCTATTTTAGCTGCATGTATCGATGCTGAGTGCTGTGAAATTTGGACTGATGTAGACGGTGTTTATAATGCCGATCCTAACCAGGTTGATGGCGCAGTGTTGCTTGATAAATTAACCTATCAAGAAGCTATGGAGCTGTCTTATTTCGGGGCTAAAGTACTTCACCCGAAAACCATTGGGCCAATTGCTCAGCATCATATACCTTGCCTTATTCGTAATACCTTAAACCCAGCTGCCCCAGGCACGCTTATCAGCAATGAAAAAAGCACCAAGTGGACCAGTGTTAAAGGCATCTCACACCTTGACGACATGACCATGTTTAACGTGGCAGGCCCAGGTATGAAAGGCATGGTTGGCATGGCCAGCCGTGTATTTGAAGTGATGTCGAATGCCAACATCTCTATTAGCTTAATTACGCAGTCATCGTCTGAATACAGCATTAGTTTTTGTATTCACAGTAAAGATGCCACCCGCGCTCAAGACTTGTTAGAAGACTCGTTTGCCCTTGAGTTGGCCAATAACCTGCTTGACCCTATCGAAGTGCGTCACGATTTAGCGATAGTGACTTTGGTCGGTGACGGTATGCGCCATTCACAAGGCTTGGCGGCTAAGTTCTTTAGTTCATTAGCGCAAGCACGCGTGAATAACGTAGCGATTGCTCAGGGCTCGTCTGAGCGTTCAATTTCAACGGTAATTGAAAGCAGCAAAGCGAAAAAAGCAGTGAAAGTGGTTCACCAGAATTTCTTTTCAAATTTACACGCTATCGATGTGTTCTTAGTGGGCTGCGGTACGGTCGGCAAAGAGTTGCTTGGGCAAATCTCTCGCCAGCAAGCGGTGTTACTTGAACGTGGCATAAGCTTAAAAATTTACGGTATTGCCAATAGCCGTAAGCTTTTGTTGGCTTCAGGCGGTGTGGATTTAAACTCCGATTGGGCAAGCCAATTGAATGACAGCGACCAGTCGCTTTCTGTTGATGCTTTGCAAAATTTTGTGATGCGCAACAGCTTGGTTAACCCGGTGGTAATTGATTGCACCAGTAGCACGGTGATTGCTGAGCTGTACGTTGAGCTAATGAACAGCGGCTTCCATGTGGTTACCCCAAACAAAAAAGCTAATACAGCGTCTTATGCTTATTATCAGCAGTTGCGCGAAACGGCGCAAAATACCAATCGCCAGTTCTTGTATGAAACCACAGTAGGCGCGGGCTTACCGGTAATCGATAACTTGCAAAAATTGATTTATGCCGGGGATGAGCTGCAACGTTTCGAAGGGATATTGTCAGGTTCATTATCATTCGTATTTGGCAAGTTAGATGAAGGCTTAACGCTTTCTCAAGCCACTGAAATTGCTAAAAAGAACGGCTTCACTGAGCCAGACCCTCGTGATGATTTAAGCGGTACTGATGTTGCTCGTAAGCTATTAATTATGGCTCGAGAAGCGGACTTACAGCTTGAACTTGACGATATTCAAATTGAGCCTGTGTTGCCATCGCATTTTGACGATAGCGGCAGCATCGACGAATTTATGGCGAAGCTACCTGAGTTAGATGCCCTGTATTCAGATAAAGTTAACGCGGCCAAAGAAGAAGGCAAAGTACTGCGTTATGTAGGCTCTATCAGCAAAGGTAAGTGCGTCGTGTCGATTCAGGCTGTTGGCGAAGATCACCCTTTGTTTGTGATTAAAGAAGGCGAAAATGCCTTGGCTATCCACAGTAATTACTATCAGCCTATTCCTTACGTAATACGTGGTTATGGTGCGGGCGCTGCGGTAACTGCTGCGGGTGTTTTTGCTGATGTACTTAGAACCATGCCATGGAAGCAAGACGTGTAATGAGCGAATTAAATGACATGACGGGTAAAACGCTTCGCGCTTTTGCCCCGGCTTCAACAGGTAATGTTAGTTTAGGCTTTGATTTGCTAGGCGCTGCGTTAAAGCCCATTGATGGCACAGTACTTGGGGATGAAGTTGACCTTGAATTGGCTGACGAGTTTAGCCTTGCTGTCGAAGGTGCCTTTGCGCATAAATTACCGGCAGATCCTGACACCAACATAGTGACTCGTTGTTATCAGCATTTTGTAAAAGTGATGAGTGAAAAGGGTGTTGAACTCCCGCCAGTCAAAATGACCTTACATAAACATTTGCCTATTGGCAGTGGTTTAGGGTCTAGTGCGGCATCGGTTGTGGCTGCGCTGCATGGTTTAAATGAATTTTACGGTCAACTGTTAGGTGACGTACCATTTAACCAGCACGAATTGTTGTTGATCATGGGCGAATTGGAAGGTCAGATCAGTGGCAGTGTACATTATGATAATGTCGCACCTTGTTACTTAGGTGGCTTGACCTTAATGGCGGAACAAGCTGATACGCTAGCCTTACAATTGCCAACGTTCAAACATTGGTATTGGGTGGCGTGTTATTCAGGTATTACGGTATCAACCGCGGCGGCCAGAGATATTCTGCCGAAGCAGGTGTCTATGCCAAATACGTTAAAATTTGGCCGTCAGTTGGCTGTTTTTGTGGATGCGCTTTATCGCCAGGACGAGAAGCTCGCGGTGAATATGATGACGGATGTTATCGCAGAACCGTATCGCAAATCATTATTGCCACACTTTGATGAGTCTCGTGAGTTTGCGATGCAAAATGGCGCTATGGCCTTCGGTATTTCAGGATCTGGGCCAACCGTATTTGCGGTGTGCGACAACCTTGAACAGGCGCAAACCATCAGCACGTGGTTGCAAGAGAATTATATCCAAAATGACACCGGCTTTAGTCATGTGTGTCAGCTTGATGAACAAGGCGCTGTGGTAAAAGACATCAGCGCTTAGCATAATATTAAAATACGCTTAGTTGAATAAGCACAAAAGGTAAGAAACGTGGAACTAGTTAATTTAAAAGACCCCTCGGACAAAGTCAGCTTTGCACAAGCGGTTAAAAAAGGGTTAGGCAAAAACCAAGGGTTATATTTCCCTACTAGTTTGCCAAAATTTGATGATATCGATGCCATTCTTGATATGCCATTTGTTGAGCGTTCAGTTGAAATTTTAAGCCAGCTAATTGGTGATGAGATCCCTAGAGACCGTTTGCAGGGCATCGTAGAGCGTGCCTTCGCTTTTGAAGCCCCGTTAGCGAAAGTAACCGACAACGTTTACAGCCTTGAGTTATTCCACGGCCCAACGTTGGCGTTTAAAGATTTCGGTGGTCGTTTTATGGCTCAGTGTTTAACTGAAATCGCCGCTGGCGAAAAAATCACCATTTTGACTGCTACCTCTGGTGATACTGGCGCTGCGGTTGCTCATGCATTCCATGGTTTAGATAACATCAATGTGGTTATCTTATTCCCGAAGGGCAAAATTAGCCCACTGCAAGAGAAGCTGTTCACCACCTTGGGTGACAACATTCACACGGTCTCGATTGAAGATGACTTCGATGCGTGTCAGCAAATGGTGAAAAGCGCGTTTGATGATGTTAAAGTACGTGAAGGCTTGCACCTTAATTCAGCTAACTCTATTAACATTAGCCGTTTAGTAGCGCAGGTTTGCTACTATTTTGAAGCCGTTTCACAGCTAAGCAAAGAGCAGCGTGATGACGTAGTTATCTCAGTGCCTAGTGGCAACTTTGGTAACTTAACCGCAGGCATGATTGCAAAAACCATGGGCTTGCCTGTTAAGCACTTTGTGGCTGCTACTAACTTGAATGATACCGTGCCACGTTACTTGAAAACCGGTGAATGGGATCCAAAAGATACAATAGCAACCATATCTAACGCGATGGATGTTAGCCAACCTAATAACTGGCCGCGCATTGAAGCCATAATCGAACAAGGGTACTTGTCACGTGAAATACTATCAGGTGATATGATTGATGAAGACTACACCCAAGTGGCTATGCGTCAACTTGCGCAATTAGGCTACGTTTCAGAGCCGCACGCGGCGATTGCATACAAAGCATTGCTGCGCCATATGGATGAAGGCGATACGGGGATATTCCTTGGAACAGCGCACCCAGCTAAGTTCCGCGAAACGGTCGAAAACGTATTGGGCCAACCGATTAGCTTACCTCAACCTTTGGTTGACTGTTCTACCAAAGAAAGCTTCGCTGTGGATTTGCCAAGCGATTATGAAGTGTTGAAAAAGCACTTGTTTAGCCTACTAGGCTAAGCGATTTTTTACGGTTTTAAGGCTGGGTAAATGACGCAAGCCGCAACGTGGCAAACCCTACTCGGTGAAGAAAAGCGGCAAGCATACTTCACCCATATGATGGACTTTATCGCTAGCGAGCGCGCGAGCGGTAAAGTGATTTATCCCGCCGCTGAAGACGTATTTAATGCATTTAGTTGCACCGAGTTTAATCAAATTAAAGTGGTTATTCTTGGGCAAGACCCTTACCACGGGCCTAATCAGGCCCATGGCTTGAGCTTTTCAGTACAAAAAGGTGTGAAAACACCCCCTTCTTTGAAAAACATGTACAAAGCACTGCAACACGATTTTCCGGATTTTATCTTGCCTGAGCATGGCTGTTTGCAATCGTGGGCTGAACAGGGTGTGTTTTTGCTTAATACCGTGCTCACCGTTGAGCAAGGTAAAGCCCATTCGCATGCCAAGATTGGCTGGGAGAGATTCACGGATAAAGTGATTGCACTTATCAACGAGCATGCACAAGACGTGGTGTTTTTGTTATGGGGCAGTCATGCCCAGAAAAAGACAGGGTTGATTGATGCATCAAAGCACCATATTTTAACCGCTGCGCACCCATCCCCATTATCTGCTTATCGCGGCTTTTTTGAATGTGGGCATTTTGCTCAGACCAATCAAATATTAATAGATAGCGGTCGCAGGCCGATAGACTGGCAAATTTAAACTTGATTTCCCCCAGCTGGTGTCTTGTTTTTGGCACTAAGTTCTTTTGCATCAAGGCTTTGGGCATTAACTATCGTATTGCGCCCTTGTTGCTTTGCCTTATACAGGGCTTTGTCAGCGGCATTAAATAATTCGGTAAAATTCTGATCTTGGCTTAATTGAGCGACGCCAAAACTACAGTGAATCGGTTGTCCTGGGGCGACTTCTGCTTTGTTGACACTGGTTAAAATACGCTGTGCAATTTGCTGGGCTTCCAAGTTAGTCGAGTCAGGCAGTAAAGCGACAAATTCATCCCCACCGAAACGCCCAAGTAAATCAGTAGGGCGCAAGGAAAGCTGCGCCATTTGGCAAACACTCTGCAATGCTTTGTCGCCAGCGCTATGACCGAATGTATCATTCACTTTTTTAAAGTTGTCCATGTCGAACAGAATAAGAGACAGTGGCATTTCATCGTTTAGGCTGCGATTAACTGCACGTTCGGCTTGTTGCATAAAATGTTGTCGTGAGGCTGCTTGAGTGAGGGCATCGGTGGTAATAATTGCTTGTAACTTTTCGTTGTCTGCCACTAACGCAGGCACGGCGATGCCAAATAAAGCGTTTGCCGCAACAATGATAATGGCAAATTGATAGATCAATACATATTCATTAAGGCCAAATAGGTTCACAAATATCGCAATAAGCAAGCAACTGTAAGTCAGGCTAAGCATGTTGAACAGCGCACTTTCTGTGCAAGCAATCCACATATGCGGTAGCACCAGCAAGAAGATTACAAAGGCACTCGCTTGTTGCTGAGTGTATTGATTTAACATTGTAATGAAGCTAACAAGTAGGGTCACAAGCATCATCTTACAAAAATAAAAGGAACTTGCTTTGGTTTGATTAGGACTAAGATACTTTTTCAACACGAAATGTGTTTTCTCAAAATGCTCGCTCAGTAAAGCACTAAACAAAGGAGCTAAAATAAGCACGCCTGCATAATCTCCAATCCAAAACGCAAGCCACGTTTGGCTGATGTCACTTGCTGGCATCATATTGCTAAATACGAGGCTGTATATCACCAGCACAGTTGTACACAGAGACGCTACCCCAGCGTGTATAATATAAAGAATAATCATACCAGGGGTGCTTAGGCGGTCTAATTTAGCGATCCACACAAATAACTGTGCACTTAGCCAATAGGGAATAATATGCGCCCCAGCGAATAGCAGGCCCGCTTGTATCGCTTGAGGTAAGTCTAAGGGGAGAGCATATTGTATGCATGTGAGCAAGGTGACGATGACAGCACAAAACGTTAGTGGTATTACGGCAGATGAGCCAATGATCAGCAAAGCGGCGTAGGTTAATCCTGATGCGGGAAACCACACACTGGCGTGGGCGGTATATTCCATGAGTTGTGCAACAGCCCATACTGTTAGCCATAACACCATAAAGGTAATACCGCGCAGCCATTTGAAGACGCCTGCTTTCAGCATTAAATTGTCTTGCATAGTTACCTCACCCTTGAACAATAGAGGCCGAGAACTACGACACCAAAGCCGCGGATAGGGTGAACGTCGTCCTAGGTCGATACTTGGGTTTTATACATTGATATTTACCCAGTATGAGCGTCAAATTTCGCACTCGATGACTCGGTAAATATTCGCAAGTAGTAACATACTGACACAAAACATGCTCAAGTCACGACATATAAAATCTATTTTTATCAGAGTAAAGCCAGTGGTGACGCGGTTTAGGTAGGTTTTTGTACCGAGCTTCGCCACTTAAATTACCCCCACAAAAAAGCCCCATTTGAAATGCGCAAATGGGGCTTTAATAGGTTGCTTAGTGAAGCCTCGCTTTAACTAAGTAAGCTGATAAACGTTACTCCGTTACTCAGCCAATTAGAGCGTGTTACTTTTGCTTAGACAACCAAACAATCAAATTAACAATGTCGTCGTTGTTCATGTCACGAGTAAACTTAGCTTGGTATTTACCGTTAACAATGAAGTTAGGTACACCACGCAGGTGACTGCGGTATTCCTGAACTAGCTTATTGTTCTTTTTCAACATGCTGTTGACGCCAAAGCTGCTCACAAGTTTATCGAAATCCGCTTCTTCTACACCATTAACCATAAAGATATTTTTTAAATCTTTGATGTTGGTGATAGGTGATTTCTGTACATGAATGTAACGGAAAATAGCGGTGCTTAAAGAATCTTCTTTCTTCAATGCGCGGGCAACCATAAGGGCACGACTGGCATCGTCTTGGGTTTCACCACTGGTGAAGCCCATGAAGTTCACGTGTACTTTTTCGAATTTTACGTCATCGCCCATTTTTTCTTGGATCTTTTTTGCGATGGGTTCGAACTGAAAACAATGTGGACACCAGTAAGAGAAGAATTCATTAATGACAGGCTTGTCAGTGGCGGTTTCGTTAATGATGGTGTAATGCTCACCTTCTTTCCATGTTTCTTGGGCGCATGCTTGAAGCGGCACTAATACCGCAATAAAAAAAGCAAGTATGATTTTTTTCATTGTTAATTCATCTCTTTAGTAAAAATAACTCGGGGCAGATTAGCATAGCTAACATAAAATGCCGACTGCACTTTGTAACCAGTTATAAGAAAATACATCTTATGGGGCACGCATTAACAGAATCTGAATAAGCTTAAATTCGTAGTTCAGTTTCGTGCAAAGCGGAGAACTGCTCTTTAAGCGCCAGTATTTGCTGCTCCCAATACTTGGGCTCGGCAAACCAGGCAAACGCCTGAGGAAAGGCAGGGTCTTGCCAACGTCTATGCAACCACGCCATGTAATGCACCATACGCATAGCACGAAGAGGCTCAATTAGACTTAATTGTGCGGGGGTAAACTCACAAAACTCATCATAGGCTTCAACTATGGTGCTTAGCTGAAGCGATTGAGCTTGGCGATCGCCAGAGAGCATCATCCATAAATCTTGCACGGCTGGGCCATTGCGGCAATCGTCTAAATCCACAAACGTTGGCCCATCACGCCACAAGATATTACCTGGATGGCAATCTCCATGTAAACGCATAATGTCGCTTGTGTGGTAGCGCTCACGGGTTAGCGTGACCACTTGCTCTAAGATAGTGAAAAACGCTTCGTGTAAGCTTGAAGGAATAAGCTGACTATTTTGTAACTCAGCCACTGACTTTACCAGATAGTCTTCAATATTAATGGTTGGTCTGTGGGTGAATAAACGTGTCTTAGCCACTTGGTGAATACGTCCGATAAAACGGCCCATCCACTCAAGTTGATCCAAGTTATCAACTTCAAATTGACGCCCACCCACTGAGGGAAAAAGGGCAAAATGATAGCCTTGATATAAATGCAGGCTCTTGCCGTTGATCACGAGGGGCGCGACGACAGGCACCTCATGTTCAGCGAGTTCTAACGAGAAGCTGTGCTCTTCGTTTAGTTGTGCTTCGCTCCAGCGCTGGGGCCGATAAAACTTTGCCACATAACGCTTACTATCTTGGCCAACAAACTGATAGACGCGATTTTCATAGCTGTTTAGGGCGAGTAAGCCGGATTCTACCAACACGCCTTCAGATTCGATGGCATCTAAGATAAGGTCCGGGGTTAGCTCGCTAAAATTAAATGTACTCATTAACGGTACAAGAACTTAGAGGTTTGCTCGATAACGGCGTCCTCGTCTTCTTGAGCACGAATGGTAAAGCTGAAGGCCGTCACGGGATCTTCTAATTGGTACGGGTCGATTGCGATACTAATTGGCAGGTTATATACCTCGCCGCCCATTACCGTGACACTTTTTTCACCTATGTACCTGTGGCCTTCAAGTCCATTCACTTCAATATCAAAATGCTGAGTATGCTGTGATTTATTCAGTATCTTAAGTGTGTATACGTTTTCTATTAAGCCGTCGTTGGTTTCGCGATAAAGCGCGTTACGATCTCGAATAATATCGACTTCTAATGGGACTCGGCTTAACAATTCAAAGACCAGCAAGGCACTCATTAATACCAAAACAACGGCATAGCCCATGAGTTTCGGACGAAATATTTTGGTTTGGCCACCCGCTAACTGGGTTTCAGATGTAAAACTGATAAGCCCTTTGGGGTAATTCATTTTGTCCATCACGCCATTACAGGCATCGACACAGGCGCCACAGTTTATGCACTCGTATTGTAAACCGTTGCGAATATCGATACCCGTTGGGCACACTTGCACACATAAGTTGCAATCAACACAGTCACCTAAACCTTTGGCAGCATTTTGCTCTCGAGTTGCTTTGCGCGACCGTGGCCCGCGTTGTTCGCCGCGCTGTGCATCATACGCCACGGTAAAAGTGTCTTTGTCGAACATAGCACTTTGAAAACGTGCGTAAGGGCATATGTGGGTACACATAATTTCACGCATGTAGGCGGCATTACCGTAAGTACAAACCGCAAAAAACAGCACACATACGGTTGCCCAAAAGCTTGATGAAAAGGTAAAGAAGTCGACGAATAAGGCGTCGATAGGCGTAAAATAGCCCACGAAAGTGAGTGATGTGAGCAATGCCACACTCACCCAAGCGATATGCTTCAAGGTTTTGCGGATGAACTTGTCTGTGTCCATCTTGCGTTCATCTAATTTGATGCGCTTGTTACGGCTGCCTTCAATCTTCTCTTCAAACCAAATATAGATGAAGGTCCATGTGGTTTGCGGGCACATAAAGCCGCACCAAACACGACCAGCAAAGGTCGTCACGAAAAACAAGGCGAATGCGGCAACGATGAATATCCACGCTAGCAGTGTTAAGTCTTGTGGCCATAAGGTTAAGCCGAATATTTGAAAACGTTGAGCGCCGATATCCAGCAAAATGGCTTGGCTGCCTTCAAATTGCAACCACGGAAGAATGGCAAAAATAGTTAGAAACACTAAACCAAAAAAGCGCCTGAAGTTTTCTAGGGCGCCTTTAACGGCTCTCACATAGATGCGATTGCGAGGTGTGTACTGATCATTGTGTTTGCTTTTGTCAGGGCGATGAACCTGAACTGGAGAAATATCTTTTACGGGAATGCGGTCACTCATTGCTGCTCCTTGACTGAACCGAGATACATAGGGCACTTTAACGCGGCGCATATTAGCATTTTTTTGCTGTCATTACGCTAGTTTGCGTTATCGATTATGTTAAAGGTTGATACAGATCAGCCTGTTGGCGTTTACTAAATGTGAGTAGCAACACAAGAATAGGGTTAACGGTCGTGACGGGGGTATCTCAAGGTAAACTTAACGCCACCTAACACTGAATCTTGCACTTGGCAGTCTCCCTCATGCCACTGCTGTATTCGTCGGACAATGGCTAAGCCTAATCCCGCACCACCGTAAGCGCGCGTGCGCCCTTCATCGGGACGATAAAAAGCATCAAATATTCTTTCTTGTACGTCTTTTGGAATACCAGGCCCATCGTCTTCTACACTTAGCACCACGTAGTCATCGTCTTGAGTGATATTGATTAAAATGCGTGATTTTGCATATCGACTGGCGTTAACCAATAGGTTTTCTAGCGCCCTTTGTACAAAATGGTCATCCCCAAGAAGCAGTAAATTTTCACCTGTGATAGAGATGTCATGATTGGCTAAGTGCGGTGTTTGCAAATGCGAAACCACCTGCTCTACGAGTTCTTTGATGGGAATTTCAGCTAAGTTAAGTTCAGGATAAAGTACATCACTACCCGCGTAATCAAGCATTTCTTGGACGAGCCTTTCCAGCTCTTCCACATCCAGAGACATGGCATTCCATTTTACAGAATCGCTGGCGGGTCGTGCTTCAAGCGCGAATTTTAAACGCGCAAGCGGAGTGCGAAACTCATGCGCCACAGCCCCAGATAGCTCTCGCTGGGATTGCAGTAAACTCTTCACCTTTAGGCTCATGTTGTTGAGTGCTTGGGCAATAGGAGCGATGAGTGACGTATTAGGAATGTGGTTATCTACTAGGCTGCCGTCATCTTGAACGTGACTAACACTGCGTTTAAGAGCGCTTAAATCACGCCACAATGGCCAAAGCCAAAGGGCGATTAGTCCCCCAAGGCACACAAAAAAGATGCCACTGTAGAGCATGAACGTTTGACTGTTGTTTTGTGGACGGGTGATGTTTAGCTCGAGTAAGTCGTTCTCGTTAAGAGCGATGTATAATTGTTCGCCAAATTGCTTGTCGTACAATAAAACACTTTTGCCGTCTTTAAGCTGTTCTGCACTTTGGGCGTTCCAACCAATACTGTGGAACGGCAAGACCGTGTGGGGCAGTGCGGTGCTTTGGGCTAACGCAAGTAAGTTATCATGATTGTTTTTGGCCGCATCAAACAAGGTCATTATTGTTGCAACATGGCCTGTTGGCTCTTGGGATGTATGGCTAAAAAGTCGCTCTAACCCCGCACTTAGGCCAATCATGGCTAGCACAATAAAAAGGTACAAACTGACAAACAATCTAGCCATGTTGAAAGATTATTCCCACGCGTCAGCGACGAAGTAAAATCCTTTTCCCCAGATGGTTTTAATACGGTAGGGATGGCGCGGGTCGTCATGCAGTTTCTTACGCAAACGTGAAATGCGCACATCCGCTGAGCGGTCTAAACCGTCGTATTCTCTGCCGATAAGTTCACGATAAAGCGTGTTGCGATCGACTAGTTGAGACGCATTTGAGGCCAACTTCCAGAGCATATCGAATTCATGACTCGTCAGGGGCACATCTTCTTTTTGCAGAGTTACCTGGCGTGCTAAATAATCAAGCGTTAGCTGGCCAAAACGCAGTTGGCTGGCTCTCTCAAGTGGGGGCTGAACTGCATTACTTCTCCTCAGTAGGGCCTGAATACGCGCTAACAGCACCCGTGGTTCGACAGGTTTCATAACGTAATCATCTGCGCCAATCTCTAGGCCGAGTACGTGATCAAAATCGCTGTTTTTTGCTGTCATAAATAATAATGGACCTTGATAGTCGGGCCGTATTTTCTTGCACAGGGTAAAGCCGTTATCTCCTGGTAGCATTACGTCTAACACGACCAAATCTGGCGGGTTCTGCTTAATTTCACCAAGCAAGCCTTTACCGTCATGCAAACAGCTCACAGTGAAATTATGCTGCTGCAAATATTCACTCACGAGCAGGCTGAGTCGTGCGTCATCTTCAACAAGTAAAATGTGTGGCATTAGAATAGGCTCCAAGGGTTGTTGACCCGAAAACGGGTACTGCGCTGAGTAGATTTAACGCTTAGCGGTTGTTGAAGAAAAGTTTCGCCCTGCACGTTTTTTAGCAATAAGCTTGTGTTGTCATCTATCGTCAGTGTTAAGTCTTTTTGCAGTAGGGCCTCGCTAGAGCAAAACAACTGCTGCGGCGACAGCGTTACTACATAAACACAGTATTCTTGCTGGCGTTGATTTTGTACCTGTACCGACAGCGTAAAATGGCACTGCGCACCAACGTGCTGGTTAACGCACACCGTGGGTTGAATTTGCCAACTAAACTCAAGCTCCTCAGCGCATACTTCGTTCCACAACACCATGCTCAAACAGGCCAGCAGCACTCTCAAATTATGCGTGCTCCAACGATTGAGTTAAAACCATCTGCATCATCTGAATACATATCCAAGGCCGATAAACACAGTACTGGTATATTCTTTGTCTACCAGAGGGCTGTAGGTCATACCTGAATGTAGCCAGGTTACGCTGGTGCGGATCAACCACTGCCATTGCTGATTGATTTTTTTGTTAGCGCTAAGAGCCAAACTAGGTTGCCAGCCCGCTGAAGCGTCATAGTAAAGCTCTCTAAGGACATTATCTTGCTGATCAATGCCGTAGTAATAATCCACTAACTTGCTACTTTTCCAAATTAAGGTTGATGCTAAGCTGACTTGCCACTCGTTTAATGACCAATAATGCTCATAGCCAATATCTAATTGATGGCCATGATGAACGTTAGTCGCATCTGTTTTAGCCGTAATGCGCCACTGTGAGTGGGCGCTGCGTTTATGCCAACGCACACCTGCATCTATTGCCCATTTTCTGCTTTTGACCTCGTCGATTGAGACTCTTCGATCATCGAAAGGAGATGCATTCGAAGGCCCAATGGCATTACTGAGAAAATTGCCAGACGAGCCAAGTACATTGCTGGGATGCCAAAAGGTGAAAAATGCTTTTTCTGTGTTCACGCTGAAAAAAGTGTCCAACGCAGATGTAGGGGCTTGCATCCATTGATAACCGATTTCAGCGTTATCGAGATAAAGATTATCGCCGTAATAGGCAATATCAGGAATGATCACCAAAGGGATAGCGTCGCCACCAACGAGAGGATTGGTCTTCGCACCAGCGCCCAAGGCAATGCCTACGCGCCATTTCTCAATTTCAATGCACTGAGACGGGTTGCAGTCTGCGTAGGCGTGCTTAACGAGGGGGAAAAAGCACAGCAAAATAGATATAACGCCTAGCTTTTTTATGCTGCTTGTACCCATTTGCGACACCTGCACTTCGAAATGACCTTGGTTATAAGACGATTGATAAACATGAATAAAAACTGCGTACTTTTCTATTAATGCATCCTATCAAACCCGCGGGTAAAGCTCACCACAGGGTTACAATTATTCACAAATCCTCGCAATTATGATCGAGACACACAATGCAGTGTCATTAGGATAATAGCCTACACGTTAAGCCTGTATTAACACGGGCAAAATTGACTCATAACATCAAGGAAACACACCATGTTAGGTACTGGTTTACGCGGCTTATTCATTTTGATTCTCACTTGGCAACTCAGCGCATGTGGGGGTTCTGACGATAAAGAAGACAGCAAAAAATATGATAAGCCCTACCTGCAGTTTTATAACGGCTCTGGGGGAAGTGGTTCTGTGTTCCTCAGTGTTGATGAGGGCAGTAGTGCAGGCTCTGCCGTATACGGCGATGCGACTAGCGTACTCACACTTGATGATAATGACGTTGATTTGACCTTCACTGAAAAAGACAACGATGGCGTTACGCATACCCTGGAAGAATTATCTGTAAAAGTAGCTATGGGTCATAAAATGTTGGTGGTGCTCAGCGGACAAGACAGCGCAACCACGTTCAATACTTATGAAATTGAACGTACAGAACTGGACAAGCGCTTTCGCTTATTTGCCACATCAGTACTGACAAGCGATCAAGACTATGATGTGTACTTAGGTGAGAGTGGCAGCTCTTTTGCGAATGCTCATTTGTTGGCGACTGTATCAGCAAACCAGCTTGAGCAATTTGATTCATGGCAAACCGAAGATACGAGTTCGTTTAGTCAGGGAGAATACCAGGTGTATTTGACCTTGCCCGGTGAAGCTACCCCTGTGTTCGAAAGCTCGGCGATTGCCTTTAACTATGCCACTGAATACACAATGATCATTCGTGCTAGCTCTGGCGCTATCAAAAATAATCTTGAGGTGGATTTAGTCATCAATTCCTCTTCCGTGAACAAATACACGTCAACTGATGAGGCGGCGCAATATCGCATTTACAATAGTCTTGAAGAAAGAGACGTGATTGTAGATGTAAATGGTGGCCAGGATAACCAGCAACAGGTGACTGTGCCTGCCAACGCTATAAGTGATTTTCGTGCTATTGTTTTCGGTGATTATCAATTGTCAGGCAAGGTCAGTGACGATGACAATCTTGCGTTCTCAAATCGCTTGCTAACCTTGAGCCAAGGCAGAAGTAATGCAATCGTGATATACCAAGATGAGGAGCAAAACTTAGTCTCGCTTAACTTTGAAGAAAGTAACTTGCCACAAAGTGTCGAACACGACATTCAGGTAGTTAATGTGAATCCAGATTATGATGACCTTGATATCTTTTTCGTACGCCAAAATGAAACCATTAGTACTGCGAAATACCGCACCCAAAATTTAGCGTTTGAGCACTCGGCGCGCTTAACCATAAAAAGTGGTCAGTATGAAATTGTTATGGTGCACAACGATGAGAACAACAGCCCGTTGTTACTCGCTCGAAGTGAAATGCTGGAGATTGATCAAGACGTTAATTACATTGTTAGCCTGCAAGCATCAGCATTATCACCCAGCGGCTATAAAATCGTGTTACTGCACTAATGCGTAAGCGTGGGTGAGGCATTAGCGCTATTTGCTAGTGAAGCTAGGCCTTGTGATAGTGGTGGCAGGGTTACAAGAGCGACAATAACGCTCGATATAAGCATTCTGATAGCGTGCGGCTAATGCATTGCGAATTTATTCGCCGCTATCCGGTCTAATTAAAATAAGCAGAGATGAAATACTGTTTTTGGCCCCGATTTTATAGTCAATGCATGTTACTTTTAAGGACTCAGATTAGAGAAAGCGCTCTCATAAGTCGTTCTCATTAATAGCCGTTATAAGTAGCGCTAAAAGGTATTAGATAATGTTCAGGCAGTATTCAGCGCGTTTGCAGTACGCTTTGATTAAATGCGATATGTTACAAGGCTCAAGCGCATCTTAAATTCGCACTAAAAGAGGTGGATGAATATGAAAAATTTAGCTGTCGTTCTGTTAACGGGCGTAACGTTAATGTTATCTGGGCAGGCCTACAGTCAGGCCAAAGTGGATGTGACATGGGAGAAGCCAGAGAAGTACACCGATGTGCGCCCGTCAAATGAGTCACGTACGCGTTTTAAAGAGCGCACGTTTAAACAATTAGATGAATATATTGTAGAACTAGCTGAAACTTTGCCTGAAGGGCAAACGCTTAAGATGAACGTGACCAATCTAGACTTAGCAGGGCAGGTTTGGCCTGCTTCGTTTGTTGGTATGGGCAGCGGCGCTAATGACGTGCGCCTGATCAAAAGTATTGATATTCCGCGTATCGCCTTTAGCTTTGAGCTACTTGGGGCCGATGGCGCTGTCATTCAGCAAGGAGAGCAAAACTTAAAAGACATGTCTTTTCAAAACCGCCACAATCCGTTTTTTGCGTCTGAGAATCTAAGGTACGAGAAAAACATGATACGAATGTGGTTCGACGAGCAATTTCCGCAGGAAGTGGCAAAAAAGAATACTCACTAATTTAGAACGTCGCATTATTTGCGACGTTTTTTTGCGCATTACTACGAGGTGATAATATCCGAATAATGTACCATTCGGTCACGGCCACTTTGTTTGGCTGAGTAGAGTGCATGATCCGCTAAACGTTGAACATAGTCTGCATCTTTCGGATCTTGCTGTTGGCAGGTTGATGCACCGATACTGATGGTCAAATGGTCTTCCTTGGGACTGTATTCATGCTCAAGGTTAGCATCGCGCACTGCTTCAAGTAACGCTGTGGCAACACGTATCGCCCCATCTTTATCAGTGTTGGGTAAAATAAATACGAATTCCTCACCACCGTACCTAGCGGCAAAGTCGCCACTGCGCTGGGCGAAGCCTTCGAGCAGCTGTGCAATCGCTACCAGGGCTGTGTCGCCAGAGGCGTGACCATAATTGTCATTGTAAAGTTTGAAATAATCCACATCAATCATGAGTAACGACAGAGACCATTTTTCGCGATTTGCTAGTTTTAGTTCATGTTCTAATCGCTCATCCAACGCTCTGCGATTGGGAATGCCAGTTAATCCATCTAGCAACGATAGTTCTTGTAGGGCCAGTTTTTGCTGCTCAATGGTCGTGGCGAAATAGTCGATGGTATCGGCAATGTCAGATATTTCATCATTGCCTGAGATATGCGTAGTATTGCTAAAGCCATTGGCCCGGTCTTGAACCACCATATTGAGCTGAACTAGGCGTCTTACCACGCGGTTTTGAATAAAGAAAACAATCACTAACAGTAAAATGAGTGCGCCGATGACGTACAACCCCACATTGTCTATTTGTTCTTTGATTCGGGTAGAAGTTCTGCTTGTTTGGGTGATGAGAGAATCACTCAACTGATAAGACTTAAAGTTAAGTAAACGCGCATAATCGGTGATCAAACTATGCACAAAGTTGCCACGCCCAGTCACCCGGCCTGATATACGCAACAGGTTGATTTGCAGTGGAAATATTCCTTTTTCATGGATTGCTACTTGGGTGAATTCATCGACAATTTTTATTAATCTGGGGCGTAAGGAAATGGGCAATTCGTCGGCGTTTTTATACAAGGTATCAGTGATAGTTTTAGCCGCAAATGATGACTGGCGGATAGCTTGTAACCGCGACATGTTTACTGCATTGCTTGATAGGGCAACAGCTTCGTACAATGCGGCTCGCCAATTCTGTAAAGCTTGAATATCCTGCTTTGACAATGATGGGGCGGTAGTGATTTTAACCACTTCATTATTGAGCGCATATAAGGCTTTTTGTTGCAAAGCCAGTTGCTTGGCAAGTTTGATCCTGTGTAGCGCGATGGTTTTTAATTCAAGAATTTCACTTTCAATCGCATTCAAATGAAAATCGAGGTACTGGGTCCCTCCGTGACGCTCAGCAACAGTTCGAATCTGTTCCATCTTATCATTGACTTGCCGCTCAGCAATACGCAGTGCCGCCTCAGACTTGGCATAACTTAGGCCATCACTGATGGCTGAAAGGGCAGTAATATGGTTGTTTATTTGCTCTGAAAATACCACGTTGGGTAACGATTTATTCGCAAGGTTATCGAGGATTTCACGAAAATCACTTAGGCGTGAATGGGCCAATATAGTCACACTGATAAAGATAACGAACACGCTGACAAACGCTATTGCAAACACGCTGCTCAATGAGAGGCGCGCCTTTGATGTATTAAGCGCTTTGCTGGTTGCAGGGAGCTGTTTACTCATGAATATCTACCAGTCGCGCATCCAGTTTTGGACCTAGCTCTTTGTTATTTCTCATGCTTTCCATAAATACGTCAACCACCATTGGCGGCTCCATATACCCCAACGTAATTTGAGGGCATGCACTGAGTACTTGATAGCCATCCCCGCCTTGAGCCATGTAGTCTGTGGTGGCTAGTTTGTACGCTCGGGTTGGCACAATTGCTTTGCCATCAAGGGTGATAGATAGGACCCGTTCCCCTGCTTTTTGACTTGAATCGTATTTAACCTCAATACCTGAAATCTGAGGGAAACGGCCGCGTACCGTTTCAATTTCACTTAAACCATTTTCAATCGCACCTCTTAACTGTAAACCTGTCACTGTTAATACAGCCAGTTTACTGCGAAATGGCAATTCTTCAGCTATTTCACGTCGTGTGAGTTGTTGTCCCTTGGTGTATGATCGATTTCCGCGAATTATGCCACCGTTAAGCAGCGCCATATCGGCATTAGCAAATGATTTCAATGAGTCAGCCACCGCATTAGCAAAGGCATTTTCTTCGCTGCGCACACTGACCCTTTTAGTTTGAAAAGCTCGTGTAACGTTAGCGATGGGTTGATCAAGTAGGCGGTTTAAGCGAGACGTATAGCCTTTCACTTGCCCTGCGACTATGGGCTCTTTGGTAAATTCCGATAGGCTTTTGTCGACCCAGCTCATTTCGAGCTTAGGCTGCTTGCCTATATGCACTTTTAAGTTTATTTCAGCCAAATGATTTAGGTAATTCAACACAACGGCGTGAGGATGTTGAGGCAATACCTCATCGGGTAAGATCGTGGATTCAGGTGTTGTTGTTACTGAGATGTCGATAACCCGCTTGTTCAGTAGTTGATCGATAAAAGGAAAGCTGTAGGAATACATCAAGATGATAATATCAGCCCCTTTTTCTCGCAACGTTCTGGACGTTTCAGTGATGATTTGTTGTGGGTCGCGAATAACAATCTGTTTTAGTAGGTAGTCGGTGATTGCGCTGTCATCTAGCACAGAAATAACACCGAGCTTTAACCCTTTTTGCTCGACTATAACGTAATCGAGTAATCCATCTACATTCGCTTTACTGCGTTTGTCATAAACATTACTGGATATAAGCGGAAAAGCCGCCTCGTAAGAGCGTAAGGACAATTCGTCTTCAAAATAGCTAAATTCACGCTTAGTAACAGACATTACGTCGGGCTCTAGGCTATTAAGAATATCAATGATGTGTGTTCCGCGGTCGAGGGATGAAAGCGGACTAGGCGCTAGACTGTTACCACCGAATAAAAAGAATGTGCTGGTATCTCTTCGATTGCGATACAGTTGCAGTGCGCTAGAGAGCTCAGGATAACCTCCGACATTTTTTAAGCCTACAACCGGCATGTCAGATGCGTAAATGATTGTCACATTTTCACTTTCAGGCTCGTCAGCTGTGACTTTATAAGAAAAACAAGTCAGCATGCTGATGCAGAAAAGTACAAATTGTATCCGTTTGATGTTGCGGTCCTCTAGATCAAAAAAGCGTGTAACTAGCTGAAACGTATCAAACAAGTATTACATATTGACGTTATTCAATAATCAGCTTTTAGTCTAATTTGCACGAAATGATTTCGTTATTTTTTTTAAATCCTTTTTCTCAAACCGCTTTTCTCACACATTCAACCTGCGCTGTTTCTATAACCTGTGTAAGTTATGTGGTGTATGTATTGTTCGTAAATATATTGCTGGCAATAAGCTGCGCAGGCAAGTGCGCCTGCGCAAGAGTGACTACATTCTTACAAATTCTCGATAGTCTGTTTTTGCTCTTTTAACTTCTTCATTTGCATGGTGAAGTCATCAAGCTTGGCTTTTTCTTTATCAATAACCGCGGGCGGCGCATTGCTAACGAATTTTTCGTTACTCAATTTACCTTGAGTGCGGCCAAAGTCAGCTTCAATTTTTGCCAATGCACGGTTAATACGCGCTAATTCAGCGTCTTTGTCTATTAGGCCAGCCATAGGAATAAGAATTTCCATTTCACCCACCAAAGCAGTTGCACTTGCTGGGGCTTCTTCTTCTGGCTGCAACAATTCAACGCTTTCAAGTTTGGCTAGCGCACCTAAAAACTCACGGCTGCTTTGCAAACGTTGCCAATCTTGAGAACTGGCGTTACGTAGCAACACATTTAACGGTTTATTAGGTGAGATATCCATTTCACCGCGAATATTGCGAATGCCTACGATCACGCTTTTGATCCACTCCATTTCAGCCAGTGTGTCTTCGTCGCGCAGCGCTTCGCTTTGTGCTGGGAAAGGTTGAGTCATGATGCTGTCGGCTTGAATGCCACATAGGGGCGCCAATCGCTGCCATATCTCTTCTGTGATAAACGGCATAATCGGATGGGCTAAGCGCAAAATGCTTTCAAGTACGTTAACCAAGGTATGGCGGGTACCGCGTTTTTGTGCGTCAGTGCTTACTTCAGAGTTAAGTACCGGCTTTGATAGCTCTAAGTACCAATCACAGAATTGATTCCAAGTGAACTCGTACACCAAGTTTGCTGCAATATCGAAACGATAACCCGTTAAGGCATCTTCAAAGTCCTTCAAAGTTTGCTGGAAGCGCGCCAAAATCCACTTGTCCGCTAGGCTAAGCTCCATGTCGCCGCCATTTGCGCCAGTGTCTTGGTCTTCAGCGTTCATCATCACAAAGCGCGATGCGTTCCATAACTTGTTGCAGAAGTTGCGATAGCCCTCAACGCGTTTCACATCAAAGCTGATATCGCGGCTGGTGGACGCCATGGCAGCAAACGTAAAGCGCAATGCATCGGTGCCATAAGCAGCAAAGCCTTCTGGGTAGCTCTTGCGGGTGTTCTTTTCAATTTTGGCCGCAAGTTTTGGTTGCATCATGCCTGAGGTGCGCTTGGCGACTAAGTCATCAATGCTGATGCCATCAATCAAATCGATAGGGTCAATAACATTGCCTTTCGATTTAGACATTTTATCGCCTTGCTCATCACGGATAAGGCCGGTGATGTAAATCTCTTTGAACGGAATTTGCCCAGTGAATTTCTTGGTCATCATGATCATTCTGGCTACCCAGAAGAAGATAATGTCAAAACCGGTGACTAATACGGCGCTAGGTACAAAGGTATCAAGCTCAGGGGTTTTCTTTGGCCAGCCCATAGTAGCAAATGGCCATAGGGCAGAAGAGAACCACGTATCTAGCACGTCTTCGTCTTGGCGTAATGCAACGCTGGCATCAAGGGCGTTTTTTTCACGTACTTCAGCTTCGGTGCGGCCAACGTAGATTTTGCCATTTTCGTCATACCAAGCGGGAATGCGATGACCCCACCAAAGTTGACGAGAAATACACCAGTCTTGAATGTTGTTCATCCACTGGTAATAGGTTTTGTCCCAGTTTTCAGGAACGAATTTAATCTCACCACTTTTCACTGCATCAATCGCTGGCTTGGCTAGCTCTTGGACGGCTACATACCACTGGTCAGTTAGGTAGGGTTCGATAACAGAGCCTGAGCGATCGCCTCGGGGCACTTTCAATTTGTGATCTTCAATTTTAACCAATACGCCAGCGGCGTCTAAATCAGCAACGATTTGCTTGCGCGCATCAAAACGGTCAAGACCGCGGTATTGCTCAGGTGCTTCGTCGTTAATTTTAGCGTCATCGGTGAGAATATTGATCATCTCAAGATCATGACGTTTACCCATATCGTAATCGTTAAAATCATGAGCTGGGGTGATTTTTACGCAGCCAGTACCAAAGTCCTGCTCAACGTAATCATCAGCAATGATCGGAATCAGACGCCCGGTAATCGGCAGTTTGATTTGCTTACCGATAAAGGCTTGATACCGTTCATCATCAGGATGCACGGCAACAGCTGTGTCACCAAGCATGGTTTCTGGGCGCGTGGTGGCGACAATCAGCTCACCTGTGCCATCAGCTAATGGGTAGCGCATATGCCACATGAAGCCATTTTCTTCTTCACTGAGTACTTCTAAATCAGATACTGCGGTATGTAATACCGGATCCCAGTTGACGAGGCGTTTACCACGGTAAATTAAGCCTTCTTCGTGTAAGCGCACAAAGACTTCATTCACCGCTTCAGATAAGTCGTCATCCATGGTGAATACTTCACGATCCCAATCGGGTGACGTGCCTAAGCGACGCATTTGCTGGGTAATGTTGCCACCAGACTCTTTCTTCCAGTCCCAGATTTTTTCAACGAACGCTTCACGGCCTAAGTCGTGACGGGTTTTACCTTGGGCGTTTAGCTGACGTTCCACCACCATTTGCGTAGCGATACCCGCGTGGTCAGTACCACATTGCCACAAGGTGTTGTCACCCTTCATACGGTGATAACGAGTTAGCGTATCCATGATGGTTTGTTGAAAACCATGGCCCATGTGTAAGCTGCCAGTCACATTGGGGGGCGGTAGTAATATGCAGTAAGGTTGGCCTTCGCCGCTGGCTTTAAAATAGCCTTTATCTTCCCACGCTTGGTAGCATTGCTGTTCAATGTTTTGTGGGCTAAATGTTTTATCCATTGTGTTTGGTCTCGTTATTGCGATGACTAATGACCAGCGAGTGAGTTGAGTAACTCAGTGCTGGGTAACGTATCTAGTTGGTGGCCAGCAGCGCGATAGTGCTTATAGCGCTCACGTGCTTGCTGCTTGAGGGCATCTGCAGCGGGCACGAAATCAAAAATTCGACTGAATTTGCTATGAAAATCAGGCATGTTGTCAGCCAAATTAATCAGTACCGGCTTGTTAAATTGGCTTGGGCGTTGCCAGCAAATCTCAACAGGGGTACCCGCTTGAGGCCCTTCGCCAGTGAGGTTGTGGGGCACAAAACGATCGTTAGGCAGTTGCCATAATAGCTCGTCGAACTGTTCTGCTTGTGCTTGACTTTGGCACATCACCACACAGCGCTGTTTATTGCTAAAACACTGGGCCGCCAATTGACAAGCCAGCGCAAGGTGCGCTGGCTGTTGGCTAGTTGCTTCTGCTTCTTGTTCAAGCAGGTAAAACGTGACCTTTGACATCAGGTTATCCGTTTATTATTGGCTGACTAATCTTCTGACTCAATGCCTGCTCGGTTCATTAAGAACTGAGATAGCATAGGTACAGGGCGACCAGTAGAGCCTTTTTCTTTACCGCCAACCCAAGCTGTTCCAGCGATGTCCATGTGCGCCCAGTTGTACTTACGCGTGAAGCGCGATAAGAAACAAGCAGCGGTAATTGAACCAGCTGGGCGACCACCTAGGTTGGTCATGTCTGCGAATGGGCTTTCCAATTGGTCTTGGTATTCATCCCACAGCGGCATGCGCCATGCCTTGTCACCACTTTGCTCTGATGCATTAACTAATTCGTGAGCAAGAGGGTTATGGTTACTGAATACGCCTGTAGCGTGATGACCAAGAGCGATAACGCAGGCACCGGTTAAAGTGGCTACATCGATAACCAATTCTGGGTCAAAGCGTTCAACGTAAGTTAATGCATCGCACAGTACCAAGCGGCCTTCGGCATCAGTATTTAGGACTTCAACGGTTTGACCTGACATGGTGGTTAATATGTCACCTGGGCGATACGCGTTGGCATCAGGCATGTTTTCACAGCCAGCTAGAATACCTACCACGTTTATTGGCAGATTAAGGGCGCTGATGGTATGCATGGCACCCAAGACGCCCGCTGCGCCGCCCATGTCGTATTTCATTTCGTCCATGGCTTCGCCTGGCTTGATAGAAATACCACCTGAGTCAAAGGTCAAACCTTTACCGACTAGCACAATAGGCGCTTGATCAGCAGGGCCGCCTTTATGCTCCATGATGGTCATAATAGATTCATTCACAGAGCCACGACCTACCGCAAGGTAAGAGTGCATGCCTAAGTCGTCCATTTGCTTTTCGTTCACAGAGTCAACATGCAAATTTTCATACTCTGCTTCAAGGGCTTTGGCTTGCTCGAAAAGGTACATAGGGTTACAGATGTTAGGTGGCATGTTGGCTACGTCACGGGTGGTCTTGCTACCCAGTGATACGGCCAAACCGTGCTCAACTGCACGTTCACCAATTGTTAGTTCACGGCGCGTGGGCACATTGAACACCATTTTACGCAATGGTCTGCGCGGCTCGCCTTTTTTGGTTTTCAACTGCAAGAAGGTGTACAAAGAGTCTTGCGTGGCTTCAACCGCTTGGCGCACGCGCCAATAAGTATCACGGCCTTTCACGTGAAGTTCTGATAAGAAGCAGACGGCTTCCATAGAGCCCGTTTCATTCAAGGTTTTAATGGTTTTAGAGATGATTTGCTTGTACTGGCGTTCGTCTAACTCGCGCTCTTTACCACAACCGACCAACAATACGCGTTCGCTTAACACATTAGGTACATGATGAAGCAGTAGCATTTGGCCTGGTTTACCTTCAAGATCGCCACGGCGTAATAGGTTGCTAAGGTAGCCACCACTGATTTCGTCTAATTGTTCGGCCACTGAGGTTAAGCGGCGTGGTTCAAATACACCGACCACGATACAGGCACTACGTTGTTTTTCTGGGCTTCCACTTTTTACACTAAATTCCACGGGGCATCCTCGTCACGAAACTGTTAATCTGTCATTACATACTGGTTGTAACACTGAGCTTTTTAATTTTGTTATTATGATGTTGTGCAAAGCGCTACGGCGTTATCTTTATAAACAGCGTTTCATTGCAATTGCAAGAAGAGCTCAAGCCAGACATAATCTGTAAATTACGTGCGGGCAAGCGCTTTAAAATGGCACACATTGCAAATGAAACGTGTGAAAACGTTAAGTTTACTTAAAATTTTGTAGCTTGCCACTAAAATTACCACTTTTGTGTTGGATATTGCGTGCTGATATTTCGTTATTTAGTCAAAGAAACTGTCAAATCCCAAACTGCCGTTTTTCTGGTTTTGATGGCCATTTTTATTACCAATAAATTTGTTAGGGTGCTCTCTGAAGCCTCCAATGGTGACATTCCTGCTAGCTTGGTCCTGGGGTTTTTGGCCTTGAGTATGCCTGTATTGGCTTCGCTTATTTTACCTCTGAGCTTATTTTTAGGGATCATGCTTGCTCATGGTCGCTTGTACGTAGACAGCGAAATGACTGTGATGCGGGCGTGTGGCATCAGTGAATGGTACGTGACTCGCGTTATGCTTGTGCTAGCTGTGATCATGGCGTTGATAACCGGTGCCATGACCTTATGGATTGCGCCCCTGTCAGTAGAGCGAGAATATCAACTTGAAGAACAAGCGGGGGCAGATACCGGTTTAACTACGTTAATTCCTGGGCGTTTTCAACAAACGGCCAATGAAAAAGCAGTTATTTTTGTGCATGAAATCGGTAACGACAGCGAACCGCTCAAACGCGTGTTTATGGCACAACACGACACCACCACCGACAGCCAAAATGTGCACTTAGTTTACGCCAAACAAGGCGGCTTGCGTGAACTGCCTGACGGGTCTGAAACGCTAGTGTTAGGCGATGGTATTCAGTACGAAGGCACACTCGGTGAAAAGGACTACCGCGTGGTCGAATTTGGCGAGTATCAAATTCAAATTGCTGAGCAAGAAGCAGAGCAAAAGCGCCGCAAATTATCAGCCTATACCACAATGCAATTGTTTGAAGACTCATCCATTGATGCAATAGCTGAATTGCAGTGGCGTTTTGCTATTCCATTATCCTTATTCTTCTTGGTAATTATTGCTGTGCCCTTAAGCGCAGCTGACCCTCGACAGGGACGCTTCGGTAAAATGTTCCCTGCGCTTATGCTGTATCTTGGTTACTTTTTGTTGTTGCTTGCCGGGCGTAAAGTGCTCGAAGACGGCAAAATACCGCCTATGCTTGGCTTGTGGTGGGTACATGCTGTGATTGGCATTATCGGTATGACATTGATATTTAAAGGGCGGCCTGTGGGCGTGCGAATACGAGCACGTTTGCGAGGGGGCAAAGCATGATTAAAATCCTCGACTGGTACATCGCTCGCACGTTATTAAGCACCACAGCCATGAGCTTAGGCGTACTCGTTGGCTTAAGCGCACTCATTAAATTTATTGAGCAAATGAAAAGCGTGGGCCGGGGTAGTTATGACATGACGGTGGCAGCCGTATACGTATTTTTAAGTTTGCCCCGTGAGCTTGAGCAGTTTTTCCCTATGGCGACCTTGATTGGTGGCTTAATTGGCATGGGTATTCTCGCCAGTAATAGTGAATTGGTGGTGATGCAATCTGCCGGGCAAAGCCGCTGGAACATTATTATATCAGCCATGAAATCCGCTATTTTAATGGTGTTGTTTGTGATGGTCATTGGCGAGTGGGTTGCACCAGTTAGTGAAACCAAAGCCAAAGAAATTCGCACCCAAGCGATATCGGGCGGCAGTTTGTTCTCATCTGACAGATTAGTGTGGGCCAAAGACGGCGATAACTTCGTGAGCATCGGCGAAGTGGTCGATAAAGATACTCTGCGGGACGTGAGTATTTACGAGTTCGATAACGAATTGTATTTGCGCCAAATTACCACTGCAGAAAGCGCAACGTATCAAGATAAATCATGGGAATTGAGCCATGTTCAATCTACGGAGTTTTCTGATAACCGCATCCAAGTACAAGACGCTGCCGATGGCGCTTGGGAATCATCCTTAACGCCTGACAAGCTAGGTGTAGTGACCATTAAACCGGAAGCTTTGTCGATCCGTGGCCTGATTGATTATGTGAATTACCTAGAGAATAACAGCCAAAATTCGGAGCGTTATCGTTTGGCGCTGTGGCGCAAAGTATTGCAACCAGTGTCCGTTGGCGTGATGTTGTTAATGGCTTTATCGTTTATTTTTGGCCCACTGCGCAGTGTTACTATGGGCGCGCGAGTGATCATGGGCGTGCTCACAGGGTTCGGCTTTTTTGTCAGTAATGAAGTGTTTGGCTCGTTAAGTACGGTTTACCATATACCGCCGTTTATAGGTGCTATTTTACCGAGTGTTGTTTTTACTGGGATTTCCATACATCTGCTGCGCCGTTAAAGGCGCTTTCAGTCAGTATTACTAACCAGCTAATTCAGATTACGCCAACTGCGATGGTGGTTGGCTTCTTTCGTTAAGCAAATCACTTCGGTACCCGCAATGCGATCTTGCAGCGATTGCTTATGCTTATAATCCAATAATACCAACAAGGTACCTAAACCCAAGAATGACGTCACCATACGCACAAATGCGCGGGTATAAGTTAAAGGGTTGTCACTAGTACTTACAATACGTAAGCGCCACGCGCGCATACCGATTGTTTGGCCGCCGTTGCGCCAAAACCACAAAAAGAACGCGATAACCCAAGTGCCAACCCAACCTTGTAATACGTATTGATAAATAGGCGCATGTTGAATTAAGTCGCTGAAATGCTCATAACCCTGGTTATTCAGCACGTTATTTTCAACTAGCAATAACATAGCCACCAACATCACCATGGCGGCGCACATCCCAACAGCAACAGCGACTAAAATATCGTAAATAATCGCGGCTAAGCGACGAAAAAAACCAGCGCGGTAATAATGCTCAGAAGTCAAAAGGGCGTTCTCTCAGGTGAAGCGAAATTCAGCATACAAAAGTGTAAGCGTTTAATGGCGATATTTTCATGCTAACAGTTTCGCATAGTTAGTGAGGGTTAGGGTAGGGACGATAGCAAAAATGGTAAAGTTGACGATAAGTTGAGCAATTAAAACAGCAACGCAAAAAATCACTTGCGCGCGTGATGTAAATCGCTATAATGCGGCGCTCTTAAAGGTTGCACGCAACCTGAAAGCACCTTTGCCAGTGTGATGGAATTGGTAGACATGACGGATTCAAAATCCGTTGCTGAATAAGCGTGGCGGTTCGAGTCCGCCCACTGGTACCAAACATTTAAACCAACTTTTAGTTGGTTTTTTTGTATCTAAAATTCATGAAGTCGCCACGCAAGCGTGTCGGCCGAAGGTCGGTCCCATCGAACCCGCACTGGTACCATCTCTTTCTACCAATGAAAGAGATAACAATAAACCGACTTATGTCGGTTTTTTTGTGTCTGGGATTTACGAAGTCGCCACGCAAGCGCGTCGGCCGAAGGTCGGTCCCATCGAGCCCGCACTGGTACCAAACATTTAACCAACTTTTTAGTTGGTTTTTTTGTATCTGGGATTTGGGTTCAGTGTTAACACGTCCCTGATGAAATTCCCCCAGCCCAGACATCCATGTCTGGTCGTTCATCGGGGCGCTGCTGCGCAGCTAAAAATCCCGCTTCACCCTTGAGTTGGTTGAAGGCCTACTTAAAGGTGAAGCGTTTTCGCTGTGTCGAGTTGTTTTTTTACCTAGATGTTCTACTCTGTATTCTATCCACTAACCCAGAATGAAGGTTTAGTTAGTAAATGCTTGGTGTGATTTTTCAACCTGTTTTAGATCAGTTTTAACGCTATAGGTCATAGTCATTCAAAAATATACGTTACGCATGGGTAGTAATAAACCAATTACACATTCGTTTTTTATATGCAAGAGGACTATGATGAGCATGGTTTCACTATTTTTTTCACTAAAGTTATACCCTATCGCAGCAATACTTATATTGATTTCACTTCCAATAATTGGACAAGTTGAAGTCGTAGTAGAAATTCCTTCACCAGACTCGCTCCACACTAAAGATGCCGCAGAAGCTCTGTCTTCTTTTGGCCCACCCGATGATGGCGGTGATGGATTCTCCGGTGCATTTGAAGTAAAAGATTATGGCTATAATATTTTCGAAAATATCAACGATACCCCGGAATTAGCGTCACTTACCACTAGGTTGTTTGGCGATAAGATAAGTATGTTCACAGGTGATATTCGATTTGAGCAAGTCGATATCTCTTTACCTGGAAACTCGGCAATTCCTGTAGCTATAACTAGGACACTTTCAAATCCAGATGCTTGGTTTAAAGAGTCGCTTGAGTTTGAAAATTGGAGCTTAGCAATACCACATGTCCGCTCCACTTATATAACGGATAGAAGCGGTAATTATAAAACGGCCTATTGGCCTAAAGGAAAAGCGTGTACTAGCCCACTTAACGCTAATCCGTCTTTTTCTACAAGTACAGGTGGCACTTCGTACTATATTCATTCTAATGGGTATTGGAATGGAGATTCCATATATATTCCTGGAAAAGGGACGGTGAAGTTAACTACCAAATCTGGGGATTCTTCACACAAGCGATACAACAACCTGAACTGGAAAGTAGACTGCGTAACAAACACAGGTACTGGTCACGAAGGGTTTAAAGTAATAACTAAGGATGGATTAACTTATTATTTCACTCAGAAAAAAATAGTACGTTCAATCAAAGACTTAAATCTTCAGCCTCAAGTTCACCAATGTAGAAGCAATTGCCCATTGCCAACGTTAGCTCCTCTAGGAGACGCGCCAAGACTATCTCGATATCCGCAATATCATTATTTTATGCTGGCTACCAAAATACAAGACCGCTTTGGGAATTGGGTTAAGTATGCATATGATTCTAAGGGGCTTGTAACTCGGATATATGCAAATGACGGCCGAAATATCACAATTAGTAGCAGGAACGGTCGAATTGAGAGCATTACTGCAAATGGCAGACAATGGAGATATCGCTACGATGACTATCGGTTAAGTACGTTAAAAGAGGTAGAGCGTCCAGATGGAAAGCTTTGGAGATTTGCTCATGATAAGTCGTCGTCGAACACTTTTTGGTGGCACGTTAATATTGCAAAACATAGTCAAATACCCACGAGAGGGATAGATTGCATAGAAGGAGGTGCTAGGGACTTCGTTGATATTACTCACCCCGAAGGGGCACGAGGAAGTTTCGTCGTCGATGAGGTTTGTCACGGACAATCTAATATTCCCAAACTAAGAAAAGTTGATCCATCTAGAAGTGGGGTTGACAGTTTCTGGTTTCCTAAAGCATATGCCACTTTTGCACTGAGAGATAAATCTATAATACTGACGTCAGGCGAGCAATATAAGTGGAATTATACATACTCAAGTAACGAAGGCTTATTTAGAGGTGAGACGATTAGAGCGAGACATCGCCTTAGTTTTGGTGTCAGCGGAGTGGAAACAGCCCATCTATCTTCTACAACATTGGAGCATCATGATGGCTCCAAAGAAATACACTATTTTGACAGAAAGCATGGTTCGAGTCAGGGCAATTTGCGCTATGTTGAAACCTATAGTAGCTCCGGCAGTTTACTGCAGCGTAAGTCTATGACGTATACAAATGGTGCATTCCACGGCACTGCTAAAATGTACCTCAATGTTACAGGATCACAAGATCCTTTTTCAGCTAACGATATTAAAAATGGCTATTCGGCTGAGCAGATTCAGAGGTTAACAAAAAGCATAATCACACAAATATCAAGCTTCAATGACAGTGATAATTATGTAACTCAATTTTCGAGTTTTGATAGTTATGACTTACCTAGTCTTAAATACGAATACAATTCGACTGGAAGTCAAAAGCGGTATACTAAAACGAACTATTTCCACGATACACGGCACTGGCTGTTGGGGTTACACGCTAAAACAGCAATTTCTGCGAATGGCTCGAACTACAAAACGACTAGTCAGACGTCTTATCACAGTTCATCGGGTAGCTATAAATCTCTACCTAACTATTACTATTCTTATGGGCGCTGGCATACACGAAATACCAGTTACCATACTTCGGGAGTGAACGCAGGGTTACCAAACCAAATTCACTATAACGGCACGAACCGCTGGGTGGCATTGTCTAACTATAAGCGAGGAGTAGCTCAAACAATTAGGACTCCCTCAAGCCTTAGCACGTCTAGTCAGTATGCATATAAGCAGGTCGATGCCAACGGTTGGGTGACTAAACACACAGATTTTATCGGGAACTGCGTTAATTATCGTTATGATTCAATTGGACGCCTTACTTTAATCGATCCGTGTAATAGTAAGTGGCTTAGTACCTCTATTAGTTATAACACCACAGCGAATAGTGAGGGATACACTCACGTCAGGCGCGGCATGTTAAAAAGGACGATAAAAAGGGGAAATTATAGCTACCTGACTTTTTATGATAATTTACTTCGGCCTAGAATGACCAAAGAGTCGGACACTTCTAGAGAGAGTGAAACTAAACGTTTCACCCGAACGAATTATGATTCATTTAATCGGCCTACATATCAGAGCAAACCATACAGCCTCAACGCCACTCCTTATGGTGTATCTATTAGATATGATGCACTTGGACGAGCTCTAAAAGAAGAGGACAATACGACCGCTGGTGCCATAAATTACAGTTACCTTTCAAGTAATAGGGTCCAAGTAACTAACAACAGAGGTTACAAAACCACTAGCAAACTTTTAGCTTATGGCACGCCTGAACTAAAGCGACTCCTTACTATTTCTTCTCCTCACGGAGTGAGCACAACTTTGGCGTACAACGTATACGGAAATGTTACGTCTATCAGACAAGGTGGAGTGACTGAATCTCGGGTTTATGATTCATATCAACAACTGTGTAAAACGATCCGCCCTGATATTGGCAACGTAGCTTTTTTCAAAAATGCGCTGGGCAAAACAGAATGGTCTTCACGCGGAAGCTCGATAAATAGTAGCACCAATAGCTGTGATTACTCCGTTAGCTCTTCAGACAAAACGACGGTTAGCTATGATAATTTAGGCAAGGTGAAACGAGTATCATACGGTGACGGCACACCTAGTAAGGTGTACGAGTACGATAAAAACGAAAGGCTTACGCGATTAAGTTTTGGCAATGCTACCCAAAATTACACTTATGATGACCTTGGAAATCTTTTGATAGAGCGCCTGCGTGTCGACAATATCGATTGGTCATTCAATTATCTTTACAACAGTACAGGAAATTTACATAGAACCACTTATCCATCCGGACGAAAGGTAGATTATCACCCTAATGCGTTAGGTCAACCTAGATATGTTGGTGCTTTCGCCAACAGCGTTTTATTCCACCCGGACGGTCAGTACAAAAGTTATAAGCAGTCGAATGGGTGTGTGAATAGCAAATCTCTCCGCAGTAGTGGCTTACCCTATACTCAACGTACTCAGTGCGGAGGTACGAATGTGCTATACAACCAATACTCGTACGACGCGAATGGTAATCTAACCTTTTGGGACGATAAACAATCTAGTGTTTATGATTTACGATTTGGCTACGATCAACTAGATCGACTTGATAACATTCGAAAATCTAACAGCGCCCTCATAGGTGATATGAATTATGACTCAATGGGGAATATTACAAAGTTCGATTCTATCGTTGGGACAATCCACTATAGCTATAACAGTAAAAAGCAATTGCAATCTACCAGTGGTAGTCGAAATTATGATTTTAATTATGACCATAGAGGGGCGGTTACTGATAACGGCTTCCACCGATTTTACTATAATTTAGCTAGCCAAATGACTGAGGCGGGTGGCAATCAATATGTGTACGATGGGCATAATAAGCGGGTAAAGGCTAACGATAGTAATGGTATTCGATATTCTATGTATTCTATGCTGAATGGAAAGTTGGTGCAGGAAAACATCAACGGTGCTAATCGGGAATACTACTATTTAAACAGTCAATTAGTCGCTCAGACCGGCGCAGGGAGCCTAACATACATCCACGGTGATTTACTCGGAACGAGTGCTGCTAAGACTAATTCAGCGGGCAGTGTGACTAAGCGGATTAGATATGCGCCGTTTGGACTTCAGTGGGGGCACTCCAATGCAGAAACCGGAGAAAATGAAATTGGTTATACAGGGCACAAGCATGATGCAGATATTGGCTTAACCTATATGCAGGCACGATACTATGATCCAGTTATCGGGCGGTTTTATTCGAATGATCCTATTGGATTCCGTGGTGTGCATAGCTTTAATCGCTATGCTTATGCCAACAATAACCCCTATAAATATACCGATCCTGATGGTCGAGATCCAAGTGAGGCATTTAAACCTTTAACTGATTTTTTTGAAAATACTGAGAAACAGGCTCGTCAATTACCTAATGATCTAAAGGCAACATCTAAAGTTGTGGGTGACGGTTTGGTTGAAGGTGGTCGTATCGCAGGAGAGGCAACAGCGGAAAGTCTTGGGACAGCAAGCACTGTTACAGGATTAATACCAGGGGGCCAAGTCGCTTCGCTTGTTTTGGCAGGTGCAGATGCATTTGTAAATGACACTATGACAAGTACAACCTCTGCTACTGCATCCGCACTAACAGATACAGCGGCTACGGATATAACTAGTAACTCTGGTAAAGTAATGCCTACAAACAAAGTTAAAGCTGCAATATATGTTGTGTCCCAAGTTGTAGGAATTTTTGGTGGTTCGATTCAAGCTGATAATGAAGCTAAGAATATAGAGGTGGAAAAGGATGAAAAGTAGATTAAGTGGCATTAATATATTTTTATCGGCGTTATCTATATTGTGTTTTTGGTACATAAAATTTTCGTTTGAACGTGGGTTTATTGGGTTAAGAGGAAGTCGATTCGAGCAGGATGGTTCTCCCTTTTTGTTCTGGTCTGGCATCATTTTTGTTGCAGGTGTTGCATGTTATCTTCTTTATTTGATTTTTTTTGGAAAAGAAGATGTCGATGAAAAATAAAATGGACATACACAAAATTAATTAGTCAGACTTTCATGTTAATTTGAATCCAAAGCCTCGCACTCTTAGGGCTTTTGTTATTTTCCATCATTTCACATTCATAGATTAACCTATACTCTTAACTTACTGTGTTAACTATATTTTATTGATTGTTACTATGATTGGTCGTGTCGACAAATGTATATGCAGGCACGATACTATGATCCAGTTATCGGGCGGTTTTATTCGAATGATCCTGTTGATGCTATTTCTCATCTAAGTAACGAAGAAGGCATTAGAGGGTTTAACCGATATTCGTATGCTGTTAACAATCCGTATAAGTATACAGATCCAAATGGGCAATGGATTTTGAATGCAATTGGGGCTGGTATCGGTGGGTATACTGCATATAAGGCTGCGACTAGTATTGAAGGGTCATCTAAGTTAGATGTAGGGTTGTCGGTTCTGGCTGGTGTGGGCATAGGTTTGTTTACGGGAGGGAAAGCTACAGGCACAATTACTGCGGCAGCAGTGAAAATTAGTAGTAAAGCGCCAGGTACATTAAAAGCAGCAGCTACGTTAGCTGAAGGTGGGCTAACTGGTGCTATATCAGGTGGCGCATCTCAAATCGTTACTGAAGGCATCACAAGCTCCCCAACTGAAGGTACTGTTGATAGAGTCGCATCTGCTACAGTCGATGGTTTTATTGCTGGTGTAGGTTCGTCAGTTCCTTTAAGTGCGGGGGTAGCAACAGTTACTTCGACCGCAACAGCTACTGCAATAAGTACGACAGCAGTAGAAATCAAAAATGAATTAAAATAAATGCTTTTATTTGACGAGAGTTTGTAAATGAATCGTAAACCCATTTTAATAAAACTAGGCTCCGCCTTAAGTATTTTGTTTGGTTTTTTTTTGCTGATATATAAAGTTGTGTTAGCTGATATTGACGTGCCATCACCAGAATCTATATTGGAGATTAGAGGAAATATTGAATCTATTGTCGAGAAAACAGATGGAATATTAATAAAACTTGACGGTTTTGAAGATGTGTTTTTTCTATCTCATAGGACTAGTAACTTAAGACAAATATCAAGTTTATTGCATAATTTGAAAGAAAAAGAAGTTGTAATATCTGTGAAATCTAACGGTGATTATATTCCATATTCTTCCAATGATGTATTCCGTCTGTTTTTTGGAATAAGTTCGAGAGGGGAGACTATAATGTCCTACAGCGAGATAGTAAAAAATTGGAAAGTTACTAGCAGAAAAAAAGAAGTAGCTGCGGTTGCTTTTTTATTCATATTTTTCGGTTTATATTCAATTTGGAAATCAAGTAAAAGATTGTAATGAGGTAGCGGCATTGAATCTCTCCTCGCTCACTCGAACAGAAGGTTAGCAAAAAACAATAATTGCCTTTTGAATCCAAAGCCTCGCCCTCGCGGGGCTTTTTCGTATTTAAAAGAATATATTAGGGAGGATGTTCCGATAATCTATCGTGATCAGCCATGTTGATTTCCTTTTTGTTATTTATGCATGATTGGTATTTTTAATCACTTTGCTTTTGGTAGTTCGATTGTGCCGTTTAGCTTTATTGCATTTGAGTTCGCCACAGGTTTAGCTGAACTTGGATTACTAATAACAACTTTAAATGGCAATATGTCATCGATTAAATATGAAATATTTCAAAAGAGAGTGTCCCGTTGGAGCTGTCCAGAACAGTCTTGCAGATATATCAACCACTCAGATATATCCTCATGTTACCAAGAAAGTATTAAACAAGGTCTACAATAACAGTCACCCATCAGCTTTAAGCGAACAATGGACAATGGAGTGAAGATGAAAACACTTGAAGTGTACGTAAATTTGCGTACACTGTGGTTTGTATTATGGGATTCAAAGATGTGAAAGGTCAGGTGCTAGCTTGTTTAGCATCTGGCAACATCCAACATGAGCAACGACAGGCGATTGATGTCAAAAACCTATTGGTGACGGGGCAAGTTTCTGAAGATGATGTCAGTAGTATTATTGCTAGAGCAAAGGGCAATGAATACGAGCTGAGCAAGCATCATGTTGTCTCAAAAATCGATGTACATATTTTAAAGACACGTTTCCAAGGTCAAAGTTGGTACATCAAATGGTATTTTATTGAGCCTGATAGTGTATTTATCAGTGTTCATCACTAGGGTAAGTTCATGAAGATTTATAAAGTAGGCGACAAACAAAAGGCGGTATGCGAGTCATGTCAATCGCTGACTGGCGCGACTTTTATGTTACGTGATGTTCCTTTTAGTGATGGCAGTGGCATCGTCAAAAATGTATTAGCAGGTGTATGTGATAGTTGTAAAGAGGTAGTGTTAATTCCTCATCAATCAACACCAGCCATTAAAAAGCAATTAGATACTCAAAAGAAAGCTGTGGAGACTAGAGTTCCGGCTCACATGGTTGACATACTCAACTTAGCTAGTGTGGAGCTAGGTGGAAGTACAGACTTTTCTAATGCGTTAATTAAGTATTATCTGCACAACCTGTCAGAACAAAAAACATCCGTCAAAGGCCTTATTAAATATCTTGAAAGCGATCTTGCAAAAGGCGTAGCTCAAAAACGTATTTCGCTTAAGGGAAGACAAGTCTCTAAGGAAATTGATAACATCAAATTTAAAACGAGTATTGGCAGCACTACTGATGTACTTAAAGCGGTAGTACTGAAGATCAATGATGACGTCTTCGTTCATCCCAAAACTCAGCTTATTAATAGTCTTAAAGGTGTTGCTGCCGCATTCGCATAACATCCACTTACTAATTTATTCCGCCTGAATAGGTGGATCGTGTTTGCAATTACTTTATATGCAAGCCCGCTACTACGATCCGGTGATTGGGCGTTTTTACTTAAATGATCCGGTTGATATTATTGGACACGTGGAGCGAGGTAACCCAATACGCGGTTTGTGGCAGTATATTTATGCGACAACAATCCCCACAAGTATACTGATCCTGGTAATGGAGATCTAAGTGAGGCATTTAAACCTTTAACTGATTTTTTAAAAAATACTGAGAGACAGGCTCGTCAACTACCTAGAGAGCACTGCTACAGGATTAATACCCGGATCGAGTCGCTTGTTTTGGCAGGTGCAGATGCGTTTGTAAATGACGTTATGACAGTACAACCTCTGGTACTGCATCCGCACTAACAGATACAACGGCTATAACTCGTAACTTTTGTAAAGTAATATCTACCAACAAAGTTAAAGCTGTAATATATGCTCTGTCCCAAGTTGAAGGAATTTTGGTGGTTTAATTCAAGCTGATAATAAAGCTAAGAATATAGAGGATGAAAAGTAGATTAAGTGGCATTAATATATTTTTATCGGTGTTATCTATATTGTTTTTTGGGTATATAAAATTTTTGTTTGAACCTAGGTTTATTGGGTCAAGAGGAAATCGATTTGAGCAGGATAGTTCTCCCTTTCTGCTATGCTCTGGCATCATTTTTTTCGCGATATTTTTGCATCAACAGTACAAGGCTGCGCAGAATCTTATAGTGCTAAAATAACACCGCAGTCAAATCACGGGTACAGCGAGGTAAAGAAAGGGCAGGATACCTATCTACTGTCCTGTGAAGGTACGACCCGCCAGTCTTTTGAAGCCTAAGATTTTTTCAATATTTGCTGTTATTCATCCATGTTAACCAGCACTGTCGCAATGTGTGGCGTTGTTTGCGTCTTCCTCTTCTTTTACCATCTTCAAGTAAGTTGCTAGGCTCTTATCTTTTTCGTCTTGGTAGCGGGTATTGAGTTTTGCGAATTCGGATATTCGGTCGAGGCGAAAGTTTCTAAAAGCGCCGCGCAGTTCGCACCAGCCAGCCAGTAGCCAAATAGGGCTAAACGAAATCAACGCTAAAGGCCGGATGGTGCGCTGACTTTGCTGTTCGCTTAAATCTGTATAAGTAAAGTTCACAAGATGTTTGCGCCTAATGCATTCTCGCACCTCGGTGAAGTTTACCTCCCATGGGATCTTATAGCGGCTGGGGGCTGAGAATGTACTGATTTGGTGAAGTTCACTAATCAAGGGAGCAGACAAGGTGGCTTGAATTTTTTTATAGGCGCTTTGCGCTTTTTCAGCAAATTTTTTGTCGGTCCAGTTACTTACCATACCAATACCTAACGCTATCGCTTCTAATTCATCTGCATCAAACATGATGGGTGGCAAATGGTATTTTTTATCAATCACGTACCCCACACCAGCTTCACCCAAAATCGGCACACCCGAATCAATTAGGTCTTGAATATCTCGATAGATTGTTCTGTGACTTACTTCTAATGTTTCAGCTAATGTTTGTGCTGTAACGGCTTGGTGCATTCTTCGTAAGTGATGAACAATATCGTTGAGTCTTTCGGCTTTGCGCATGTTTGATTGCTCTAGCGTTGTGAACACCTGACGTTATGTTATTCAAACACTACTGACATTAGCTGTCAGTAGTCAATGGCTACTATGAAGTTGCGTTAAATAACAACTTACAGGAGAGCGCAATGATTGGTTATGTAACGGTTGGAACAGCAGACTTGGCGAAGTCAGGTGCATTTTATGATGCTTTATTAGGAACGATAGGGGCGACGCGGTTTATGGAAGAGCCTAATTACTTTATTGCTTGGGCGAAAGCGCAGGGTGAGCCATCGCTTGGGGTGGCATTGCCGTTTAATAAAGAACCCGCCACTGCGGGTAATGGCACTATGGTGGCGATTGCGCTAGAAACCCCGGAGCAAGTGGATGCGTTTTACCACAAAGCACTTGAGCTAGGCGCAACCAGTGAAGGGGATGTTGGCTTTCGCCCCGCGGATGCCAAATCAGGCTTTTATGCAGGGTATTTCAGGGACCTAGATGGCAATAAGCTCAATGCCTTTTGTATCGTAAACTAACGCCTTTTGCCCTTTAACATGAAGCTTCAGTTGTGCTGAGGGTCTTATTCGCTGCAACACAGTAGGAAAGTCAGTTAGTGTTAACTCGACGCTAAAAGCCCTGAGCTCAGGGCTTTTTTGTCTTTCAGCGCATTCAGCGCTTAGTTCAGAAAGTGTAAAGGCAACCTTTACATTTTTGTTGAAGTAAAGTGCTGATATCTGAGTTAGCATATCGTGTTCTGATATACATTATTACTGCATTCGAACTTTATACACCTATTGCATTCTAAAGCGAGCATGAGGGAAGCGCGATGTCGTTTTCATGGTGTGATTAATTGAATACGTGCAGTGTTAAAACCCAAATATCCAATCTACTGAATAATCTAAGGACTTTTATATGAAAAGCAGCATGAAAATATCTTCTGTTTTACTCATCACCACTTTGACTTTGTCATCACAGGCATTTGCCAACGACACGGTAGATAAATTAAAAGGCTTGCTGGGTAAATCTAGCAGTACAGAATCAACGCAATTGACTCAATCTACACAAGCATCTGAATCCTTGGACATTGCAAGCTTAGTCAGCATGGTGTCTGACAACCTAGGGGTGACTGAAGAGCAATCGCAAGGCGGTGTTGCTTCTATTTTTGACTATGCCAAAGAAAATCTTTCGGGTGGCGATTACACCCAGCTTGCTTCGAGTATTCCTGGTTTAGACAGCCTGATGGATTACGTTCCAGACGTGTCCTCTGATTCATCGTCAAAAAGCTCTTCCATGTCGGGCTTGTTAGACAAAGCTTCTGAATATAGCTCTTCGTTAAGTAGCATAAACGAATTGAAGAAGCAGTTTGAAGCCCTAGGTTTGGATTCTGACATGATCAGCAGTTTTGTTACCCAAATCAACGCTTACTTAAGCGGTGACAGCGATACCCAAGCATTGCTTCAATCTGGGTTAGGTAAGTTAACCTCTTTACTTTAATCATCGTTTGGCGAGCTTATTGTCTATCGGTGGTGAGCTCGCCAGCCTATAATACTCTTCTCGTTCTAAAATCAAGCCTGCCATGCCATTCAAAAATTTAGCTTTGACATTCAGTAACCAAGCAAAGTGGGTGCGTATTGCCACTTATCTGGTCGTTACTTATCTCCTTTATGCGCTGGTTTTAGGTGTTATAACGCCTCTGGTGTTGCAATCAAAGCTACCCAGTGCGCTAAGTGAAAAGACAGGGCGCGCTGTTAGCATCGAAAAAATACGCATTAATCCCTTTTTACTGCGCGTTCGGGTAACGAATTTTCAAATTAATGAACAAGATAGCAATGAGCCTTTTGTGCACGTTGCGCTATTAGAGCTAGATACAGGATTTTGGCAAAGTTTATTGCACCTGACACCGGCGGTTGAGCATGTGTACATAGAAAAGCCATTTGCGCACGTAGCACGCACAGCTGGTGGCGATAACACTCGTTTTAACTTCACTGATGTTATTGAAACGCTCTCACAAAATGGGGATGAGCAACCGCAGGAAGATGAAGCTACTAGCGAAATCCCGCATATTCGCCTTGGATTATTTCGGCTTTCAGATGGTCATGTGATGTTGTCAGATAAGGTAACAGGCACTGATATTAACTATCCTGAATTGGCATTCGAGTTAACCGACCTAGATACACTTGCTTCAATCGCAGTTCCCGCCACAAAGAGGGATGCGCTTTTACCTGAAAATCACTATGCGTTCACCTTACTTACCGATGAGGGCGGGGCGGTTCACCTTGACGGGCAATTTCAATTGTCGCCCCTTGAGGTGAAAGGGAGTATCAAACTAGAGAGTATTGCCCTGCCACCTTTGTGGCCATTGTCGAATGAACTAATGGATGCAAAACTCACAAGTGGATTGTTAGACCTCAATTTGAACTATGCCGTGACACAGCGTGATAGCGACATGCATGTACAAGTTAACCGTGCGCAACTGAGCGTTTCGGACTTGACGATTAGTGATGCTACTAGCCAACCTAAAATTAATATCGCAGGCATACACATTACGGGCGTTGAACTTGATAGCGTTTCGCAGCAAGTGGATATCAACAATATTCATATCGATGAACCTTGGTTTGAAGCGAACCTCGATAAAAGCGGTGTGGATCTGGTTGCTATGCTGACGCCAAAAGCACAGGGAGATCCTGCTTCTACTACTGAATCTAAAGCTGAATCTGATACCGAATTTAAAACAAGGCCAAAATCAGAGCCTGAAACCGCACAGGGAACAAAGCCACCAAACGAGTCTCAAGCCGATTCACAACGAGTCTCACAAGATTCAGCTGTTACCCAAACCGCGAGTGCATCACATGCCGACTCATCCGCCCACGCTTTACCTTCGAGTCAGGCCGCTGACTCTTCGGATGATGATAATGCTAATTCGGCCCAGACAGCACCCACTTCGGTTACCGCCACTGAATCTAAATGGCGAGTCATCCTGCAATCATTTGCGTTAAACAATGGTGGAGTTGACGTAAATGAAAGCATGATGGCGGACGATGTGCATTGGCGCGTGTTTGATGTTAATGCCTCAACAGGGGTAGTCGATACCCGTTTTGGAAGCCCTATCGACTATGCATTACAGCTCGGGATAGCAAGCGATGCCACTAAGCGCCCAACGAGTGCATCAGGCAAGTTTACGACTAACGGTAAGGTCATGGTGAAAGAGCAACAACTGTCCGGCTCGGTAGATTTTAGCCAGTTCGCTTTGTCGCAATTACAGCCTTATATCTCACAGTATTTGAACGTCAATATGCAAGAGGGGGACGCTGCCATATCGGGTACATTTTCTGCTGGCGTTAATAGCCCTATTAGCTTTTCTGGCCAGGCTGGCGTGAGTGCGCTTGTGGTCACCGATGGGCCCAAACAAGAGCCGCTGCTTAAATGGCAATATATGCAAGTGGATGGCATTCAATACGACTCACACAAACGCGCATTCTCATTACAAAAAATCGCCTTTGATAAGCCTTTTGCCAAACTAGTGATTGATAAAGACAAACACACGAATATCAGTGACTTGGTTGGACCGCAAACAGCAAATGATGCGAGCACTGAGCAACCACAGGCAACTGACGAGGATAGTGATACAGCACGACAATCTGACCAGCAAACTTCACCAGAAACGGCATCTGCAATGGCGATTGATATCGGCGAAATCAGCCTGCTCAATGGCAGCGCTTACTTTGAAGATAACTCACTTAGGCCACGTTTTGCATCCAGTATTGAGGCGCTTACTGGCAGTATTGCAGGCTTGTCGTCCAGTGCTGATCAACTAGCGAAAGTGGATATTGCTGGCAAGATAGATGGCTATGCGCCTGTTGCATTAAATGGGGCCATTAACCCGCTGCTTGAGGACATGTTTCTTGATTTGAATTTTTCGGTGAGTGGCGCAGAGCTGACATCGGTTAACCCCTATTCGGGCACGTATATGGGGCACTTTATTGACAAAGGGCTGTTGTCTCTCGATGTGAAATATTCCCTGCAAGACAATCAGTTACGTGGTGATAACCATGTGGTGATTGACCAGCTAACCTTGGGTAGAAAAACAGATTCAGATCAGGCGCTTAGCCTACCACTAGGCCTCGCTATTGCGTTATTACAAGACTCAGATGGTGTGATTGACTTAGGCATGGAAGTGTCAGGTGATTTAAATAACCCTAGCTTTGGTTTTGGCTCGATCATTTTAAAGGCATTAGGTAATTTGATCACTAAAGCCGTTACCGCGCCGTTTTCCTTGTTGGCCAATCTAGTTGGCAGTGACGATGAGTTAAGTGAAGTCGCGTTTTCCTCTGGCTCTGCAGAGTTAAACGGCGATATATCTGAAAAATTGAATACATTAGCCGAAGCCTTGGCTAAGCGCCCAGGTCTAAGGGTTAACATTGAAGGTACAGTGAACGAGGTGCCAGATGCGTACGAACTGGCCGAACAAAAATTGCAGCAACAGTTACTTGAGCTGTCAGGGGAGGCGGCTCTTCCTGCTGATTTATCCTCAAGCACGCTAGTACTAGCAAGTCCCTTTGGACGTGCATTAACAACATTGTTTGCTTCCGCGACGAATAAACAAGTGGATGAAGAACGGCTGACAGTAAAAGCGCAACTGTTACAAGGCCAGCCCGATGCAGATGATGGCCAGAGCACTACCACCACAGAGCAGCTAGACCAGGCCCTGGTGATTGCCATGTACAATCAGGTGAGAAGCAGTATTAATATTCCCCCGCGTGCCTTAGGTAAACTCGCTGATACACGGGCTAAAGTGGTTAAAACCTTCTTGGTTAACTCAGCTAATGTTGATACCAATCGCCTATTTTTGCTCAATAGTCGCCAGCATCTACAGCGTGATAAGAGTGGTGTAACGCTCACCCTAGAAGCAAATTGATACGCAGACGAGCAAGCAATCATGTTAGGTGATAAAAACAAAAATGCCGCTCAAGTCTTTTACTTAAAAGAACTGGGCGGCATTGTCTTGTTTTGACGTTTATTGCTATGTGCTTAGTAATTAGCGCCTTGCGGTTAGTATTTAACGCTAACGCCAGCGAATAGTCGAGGGCCGTAGTCGTTTACTTCACCCAAGTTGCCTTGCACGTAGTAGTCCTGCGATTTTGGTGCGCTAAACAGGTTAATCGCTTCTACTTTCACCCGTATATTACTATTGATTTTATACGACGCGCGAGCTTCCCACACACCAACTTCATCAACATAACGCAGACGGGTGCCGTTGCTGGTATAAGGTTGGAAATATTCGCTACGGTACTTATAAATAATCGCCGTGTCTAAATCACCAATTTGATAGTACAGCTGGCTGCTAAACACGTGTTCGGAAAAACCAGGCACTGAGCCAGGTGGTACAATGCCGGCTTTAAGTTGAGTGGTGTTACCGTCTAAATCGGTAATAAAGGTATCACCGTACAAACTGTCTTCGAATTCGAAGTCGGTATCCGCATAATTGTAGCCAATTTTGATACCAATTCCGCTGTCCCACCGATAGGCGATTGACGTTTCAATACCAAATAAATCAGATTCGTCGTCAGTGGTAACCGAATTGGTGACTGGTAATGCAAAAGTTTCACCGTCGATTTCAAAGTTTTCGAGTACTGTTCTTTGCTGAAAGCCACCTTGGAATTGTTTGTAGTAAAAGCCAAATGCAAAGATAGAATCTTCATTCGGGTACCATTCAAACGCCACATCGTAGTTCCACGACATTAAGGGCTGGGTATTTGGGTTACCAGAGCCGTTTACACCGACCAGTAAGTCTGACAGAGACGTAGGAGCGATATCATCATCTGTTTGGAATGTGCGGCTGTAGCCCATATCAGACGGGTCAGCGCGGGACATGCCACGGTAAACACCACCACGAATTAAAATGTCATCGCTGTAATTAACCACTAAGTTGAAGCTGGGGAGCACTTCAGTGTAATCGCCGCCCCCTTCAATTCTTTCTAATGAGTCGCCTGGCACAAGACCGAGCACACCGAGTTCGTCTGTGACTACCTCAAAGGTGTTTCTAAAACCGATTGAGGTGACGTCTGTATCAACTAGGCGAACACCAAAGTTACCGCGGATCAATTTACCAAACATTTCGGTGTCATAACTTGTCATAACGTAAGCAGAGTTGGTTTTTTCTGTCACATCTATGGTGCCGCTATTTTCGTACTCTAGTTCAGGGTAACCAAACTCAGCACCTTGAGATGCAGCAACCGCCTCAGAAAAACACAAGTTATCATAGGTTGCCCAAGACGATCCTGTTCCGCTATCAACTACGTTGCCGTCACCATCTACATGGGTGACTAAATTCCCGTCAGACACTTCAGACAAAAAGCCACTTTCTGGGAAGTCTTTTTGGCAACTCTCAAGTACTTCAATGGCAGAGGTGTTACCCGTGTCTAAGGTGTATTCATTTCTTGAGCCGTTACCTTGACTGCCGCCGTACTGAATAAAGCTCAATTCAGACGTTCGAAGGCCAGCTTGCACACTGGTAAAAACATCGCCATCTAACTTGTAATCAAAATCTATCCGCGCGGATTTAATTTCATTGTCCCGAGTATTTTCTTTATCGATGCGGGTACGTAAGCTGTCAGTAAAATTACTGATGTCAGTCAAATCTATATCTGTCACCGTAAAGTGCGGGATATTATCACCCATATCCCAGCTAAAGAATTGTCTGTCTGGGGTGCGTCCTCTGTTCGACACCTGCAGCTCTTCACGCTCGGTTTTTGAATAAGACACATCCACATTAATGGTTAGCGCGTCTGTCGCGTAATGCTCTACGTTCAATCCATAGCCGCGGTATTTTTCTTCCCGAGAAAACTGCTCACCTGCTGATTCTATGCGATCTTGACCTTCCCAGTGCAATATACCGCCCACACTATTGGTTACTAGCGTTGGACCGGTTAAACCTGGTATGGCGCGTTTTTGTAAAAAGATTAAGTCATGACGGGATTCTTGTTGGGTGCGGTCAGATACTTGTGCATCGAAGTTGATATCCCACGCATCGGATGGTTGAAATTGCAATGCTAGGAACAGAGCGTCTCGTTCATCCGAGGTCTCATTTTGGCGGTAGCTACGGCTACTGCCAGTCCACGCATAAGGGATTCCATCACTTTCGGCTACGCCTGTTTCTGGGTCAATATTGGCTTGATAACCTTGGTTGCTGCTACCACTGACTTGGTCTTCACAGTCACCTGCGCTGCTACGGTAAAAGCCTTCGTTAGTATTCGTCGGGTCGTTCAGGCAGGCCCATAAAGACGAGCCCGTTGGACTTGAGCTTCTGTACTCAGCTTCTGGTTGGCTAATGTCTTGGCGCTGCACCCCAAAAGACACCCCAAGTGCTTGGCCATTATCGAACTCAAATTGGTCAACATAACTAAAGGTGCCGCGAAACCCTAAATCCCCTTGCAAAGAGTTGTCTACATTGCCTTCATCAGGGTTGTAATTGGCTTTGACTTCACCTTGAAAGCGTTGCTTGCCAAAGTCTAGCGGCTGAACCGTTTCTAAAGAAATCACTCCAGCCACACCGCCTTCAATCATGGAAGCATCTTGGGTTTTATAGATAGCGACTTTCTTAACCAGTTCTGACGGAAACTGTGAGAAGTTAACCGAGCGGTCACCACTGCCATTCGTCGCTTGACGTCCGTTAATGTGAGTCGCACTTAAAAACGGGCCTAGACCACGAATGGTAATCTCCGTCGCGCCGCCGTTCTCACGGTGTGATGCTGCGCCAGTAATAGATTCCAGCGCTTCACCAATAGAAAGGGCAGGCAAATCGCCAATATCTTCAGAAGAAAGTCCATCCACTACCGTGGTGGACTCTCGCTTGATGGCAATTTGATCTTGAATTGTACGGCGGGTGCCGACCACATCAATGATTTCCAATTCAGCATCACTTTCGTCAGTTAATTGCTGTGCTTCTTGCGCGTGTAATGTTAGGGCCGTTGTGCTGGCTAAACTTACTAAAATGGCTGTTTTTATCCATTTAGCAGCTGGGCTCAGTTTAAATCTTCTATTCTCCATGCTACGCGGATGCGCGGTGTTCTTTTTTTGTGTGTTCAACGACATTTCGAGATCTCCGTTGTGTCTTTTCATGCTTTCTTTCATGCTTTTTTCGCGGCGAATGGTGGTTTCAGAGTGTAAAGGCGCTCGGCGTTGATTATTCATCGCTTGCCACCCACGTTGAACCAACGCCTACTTCCGTCGCTAATATGTAGTGAAGCCCTTTAGCGCCTGCTATTGCTTGTGCGCCAGCAGGGTCGGTTTCAGTAAGCGTGTTGGCGGCCGTAACTAATTCAGGTGCTTCTTTGCCGTTATCTGCTGGGTTTTGGTCAATTGCACCATCTGCATCAAATTCGCCATTACCGTTTAAGCCTCGGATATCAACCCAGTCATCGTCTTCCACATCACCCGAGGCATAGCTGTCGCTAAAACCAAAGTTATTGGAAAATAGGGATTCCTCGTGGTTAATTATGTCGCAATCATATTCAAACGAATGGTCACTGCTGCTATCGTCGAAAGCGAGAAAGAGCCCTTGTGTATTCGCATTGTCGTTTAAACCATTGGCAATTAAATTGGCGTCAAAGTTAATCACGAAGAAATTTTTGGTAATCGCATAAAGGGCTGGACTGTTTACTGCGGTAAGTTCATCACAATCACCAACGGGGGCTTTGGAGCCAATCTCGGTACTAAAGACAATAGGTTGTATTGCGTTGAGTACCGTATTGTTAGCCACTGTCAGCGTTAAGTCACCTGTGCCGTCAAGCACGGCTTGGTTGCCTGAATTTGGCACGCCGCCATCGGCTTGTGAAAACGGGTTGGCGGTGAATACAATGCCGCCTGCTTCTTTGTTGGTGGAGCGAATACCTGCGATATAATTATTGCTGATGGTATGGCCTAATGGCGTAACCAATACGCCACTAGGTCGGTCGTCAGAGCCCGCTATATCTGTGGTGCGCAAAATGATGTTTTCGCTAACCGTATTGAAGCCACCGTCCTCTAATGAGATACCGCCGTTGGCATTGATAATGGTATTACCCTTTATCGTGGCGCCGGAGGTTTGCACCCGCATTAAACGCCGACCGGTGACGAAGTTTTCAACTCGGTTGTACTGTATGGTGAAGTTGGCATCGTCAGCTGCATCACTTCCCGTTGTGCTTCCAAGATTGAGGAGCAACAGGCTCGAGTTGTCAAAATTAGGGTTGTTGCTGTCGCTGAACAAATTGTACTGAATGACGTGATTAGCACTAGATGATGCTAATTTGATTACAGAGCCTTCTTGCGTGATTTCACGGCCTTTAAAGGTATTGCGTTCAATTAATGCACTGTCACCTTTGAGCATAAGCCAATGGTAGGCATCATCTGGATAATTCAGGACTGTGTCTTCACCATCCATAATATTGTGTGAAAAGACAAAGTTATCCCCTTCAGAGTAAATAATCGCCTCTTCGCCACTGTCGCACGTAGAGCCGGAAAGCGTATCTACGTCGTTGAACGTTAACCCAGTGACCGCAGCGCCCTCGACGCCACTTGCTACGTGTATGCAAAACTCACCGGTAATTGTTGGTGATTGGCCTTCTAGCGCTCGTAAGGTAATGGCACTGGTAAATGCTAACTCGGCCATTCCTGTGTAGTTGTTGGTGCTGAGTCCTAATACATCGCCGTCTGCCAAACTGCCAATGGCAGCCTCAAGTGCTGTAGCATCAGCAACAACTTGGGTGTAAACCAATGTTTCGAGCGCGTCAGTGACGGTCGCTGAAAACATATCGTTATCCGTGTATGAAGCGCTAACGGATATGATTGACCCGGCTTGGGTTGTTGGGGTGAATGTTTTGCTGTTGCTATCAGTAATTTCAATACCGTCGGCAGACCAGGTATAAACCACATTGTTTTCATCAACGCCGTTATTGTCAGTAATTTCTGCGCTCAGGGTGGCGCTGGCGAGATAAGGTGACGTGCCCACTATCTCGATACTACCTGCTTGATCCACCGCTACGATAGTGACAGCAATAGTTGGCTCTGAAGTGTAGTTTTCATCAAAGCCGTTATCGTCGACATACATTAGCTCGACTGTAATGACACTGCCTACGATAGAAGCATCAACAACATAGCTACTATTAGTCGCGCCAGCAATGGCGTTATCGTCAGCGTACCATTGATAACTTACCGTACCTGAAACACCGTCAAGGTCAGTTATTTCTATCATCAAGGTATTATCGACTGTTGGGGCTCCCTGAATAACAACTGCACCAACCGAATTGACTCGAGATACGCTATTCGTTCCACTTGAAGTAGGAGACTCGCTAAAGCCTCGGTCATCTTCAAACGCTGCAGTAACAGTGATGACCGTTCCGAACTCATTTTCACCTAGAGTTAACTCTGATGTTACTTCACCGTCGATGACTGCATCATCTGCAAACCAGGTATAGATAATCGTTGCGCCTTCGATACCGTTTTGGTCTGTCACCGAAGCGCTTAGCGTAGAGCCCACCAAAGCATCACCACTTATGCTGACTGATGCAGGAAAGGCAATAGCCGATACATGCGAGGTAGGGTCACTAATGTGAGATTCGTTAATATTACCATCGTCTGTGTAAAGCGCTTGAACCGTTATTGGAAAACCAATTTGTTCATCAGTGAGTGTCAATGTTGATGTGTTCGCGTCCGCAATGGCTACGCCGTCAGCATACCAATAATAAGTGATTGCGCTTGAGATCCCGTCGGGATCATTTACAGATGCACTTAAGGTTTCACCAGATAAGGCTGTGCCTGACAGTGAAATAGAGCCCAACGTGTTGGGGTTATTGTTCGAGTCTGTACCACAGCCTGTTATCGCCGCTGCAATCGCACAAAGTGCAAATGTTTTAAGCTTCATGATGGCTCTATTCTCCGTGTTATTGGTTTTTAGTTATGCCTTTGTAGTTACCAAAGAGTGGTTTATTGGATTACCAAAAGTTATTTTATTAATACCAAATTGTTAACCTGTTGGTTATATAAACACATTCATGAAACATCTTTCAATGGTTAGATGATAATTATTTACATTTAATTTACATGTTAGGTCGAATTTCTTTCGGGTATTTTTTTTTCACGGTAAGTGACGCCTTATTGAAAATGTGAGACGTGATTTCTCAGCTCAAAAATGAGCAGTATTTACGACGGCTAGTGAAGCGCTCTTAATGGAAGATATAACAGAGATGTCAGACGATGAGGCTGTAGGTCTGATATTAAAAATGAACACCAGAAGCGTTGATAATTGACGGATTCGTGGCGCGTAGGGCCACCATTTCTACTGAAGATTAATTTCGATAGCCAGGATGTTGATTTTTGAGATGATAAAATGTGGCTTTAACATAGTCTCTTGGATCGCCACCGTTGTTTTGATTGTAAACACCGGCTTTGAAATACATATATTGATTACTTTTACCATAACCACTGTCAGTCATATCAAACGTCTTCGTTATATTCGGCTTTGATTGGCGTATCAGCGTAACAAACAGCACATTATTCTCGACACTGATTTTATAGCTAAATTTTTCATTCAATCTGATGCCATCAGTAGGGTCTGGCAATGTATGTGAGCGAGAGCCAATAAGGTTTACCCAAGTGTCATCACCATCATTCTCTTCGTGAGCGAAGTAAATTGAGCCGAATTGATTGTTAGGTAACTTGCGATAATACAGTCTAATAGGCTCATCATCAGTAGCATGTATTTGACCTATAATGACTCGGCCTACCATCTTTTCATCACCCGTAATTGAGACACGATTAACCGCTAACGTTGCTTCTAAACTGCCTTCAACGGCAGCTGCTTTTCTTTTAACAGAGCCGTGAGCACCGGCAAAAACCCAATTGTTCTTGGTAATGCCTTGGGTTTTAACGCGCATGTTGCCACGCCTAAGCATTTCGCGAAGTTCGGTGCGAGCATACTTGGTATTTTTGGACGTTTTTGCTCCCACATTGGGGCAGGCGAATACCATGCCGCCATCATCTGCGGTGTAGAAAAGGGGTTTTAATTCGAAACCACTACTTAGAGGTTTCTCATAGATGGTGTCTGCTTTAAGGTCTTTATTTAGATCTGTCGGTAGGGTTAAGCTCCAATCTAACAAGTCAAAATTATCGCTGGGAGGTTTGTCTGCGCCGAGACGGTTTGCCTCACCTAATAACATGCCATCGGGGAGTGAGCTATGTGATTCAGGTAACGTACTCGGAGAATCGCTCACCTCAGCCATGGCTGTTGCCGAACAAATGACAACAGTGATGAGTAAGAGAAGTTGAATTGTGTATAAAATACTTTTTAGGGTTGATCTCATATCTCTTCTCGTCGGATTTTATTAGTCAATTGTTTCAAGTAAATTGTCTTGAATAGATTATATTGACTCAGCGATAAACTAGGTTGTTCCGCTCAACTTTTCAGGTCTGATTCGGTTAATTCTATGTCGAACACCTATGCAAAATCGCCATTGCAATTATTCTTAATGTGAACAAAATGTTGCGAGTAAGTCAATATTGTGCTTTCCAATTATAGGTAATTGGTTTGTTGTATTGGTCTTACCGTGAGTTTTCATTCTCTTCGTTACAGCATGGCTCACGATACAAAATTTATTATCGAGCCACTTAATTCAAGAAAGCTTTACAAACATCACATTGGCATATTGCATTGCGTTATCCCACTGGTTTTACTCATAAATTTCGCGCGATAAGCTGAACACGTCGTAAGGTGCTTCTGAAAAGAAAGGGATGAATTAGGCGATAATATGCGTACGATAACCATCGGAAATGACAAGTAAAAGGTAATACTTTGCACGAAATACTCTGGCTTCTAAGTATTTGGTGATGATGCTGGGAGCCTTGACAGCGTCGACTTTTTAAAAAATAAAGATATAACCAACACATTTTGAATTACTTGACTAAAGTTTAAGGGTGAATGACTGTAAATCATTGATAATAAGAAGTTAAAACCTTTAAAACCGCACCCATAGAGATGCCAATGAAAATCTCAAGCAAACTCATGCTTATCGTTATGTTGACCATTTTCGAAATCACGCTCACGTTGTTTTCGATACTTGAGATCTCCAAAGGGGCAAAGTTTCACCAGCTCAACTCCTTGCATCTCAAGTATACAGTTCAATTTTCAACGCATATTTCGAAGTTGGAAAAAGACCAAATTGAAGAAAAAGAAAGTGACATTGAGCAGTTACGTATTGCAGTCAAAAACGTTCGGCAGCAACCCATTGAGTGCTTAGATACCGTGGACTTTGTTAATGGTTTCATAATGCGTCAAATAGGTACCTTCCACGCAGTAAAAATATGTGAAAAAGACATCAATGACGCCAATTTTGCATTGAGCGTTATAGATAATTACGCTCAAGGTTCGATTGACCGAGAGAGGTTTATTGCTGATTTAAAAGAAGTTAGCCAGAGATTTAATCAAAACTCTTCTGATTTTGAGAAGCCTGTTTCAGATACCGTTTCGTTTATTATGCGCACCATGGTCCCTTTTGTAATCTGTCTTTCCTTGTTTAATATCCTTTTTATCACCTATATGTCGAAAACGATTTCTTCGTCTATTCGAAATACGATCAAACTGCTAAGACGCTCTGACGATACGCAAATACTGTTTGAGCAGATTGAAAAACGCACAACCGGAGAGCTAAAAACGCTATTAAAGGTCGCTAAAAAACGTATCGCTAATGAAATGCTGACTGCCCAGATTAATCAGAAGCTCGAACGCCTAGTAGAAGAGCGCACCACCAGCCTGCTAAGAGCAAATGAAGAGTTAGCGCAATTTGCCTATCGGGCTTCCCACGATCTCAAAGCGCCATTAACCTCCTCAAAGATGCTGACCCAGTTTATTGTCGAAGACATAGAGAACGGCAACTATGCCAATGCCATCATAGATACCAATAAAATTCATGAACAAATGGAGCGCCTCGAGACCTTGGTAATAGGTATTTTATCGTTGACGTCAGCCGATGCAGAGAATGGTCACTTCTCTGATATCTCATTAGATGCGATTATCGAATCAATAGAACAGAGACTTTTTGGGCCTGAAAATATCTCAAGGGGATTTATTCAATTAACTGATGCCACGACTCAGCCACTAATCAGTGACGAAGTGCGTATTACGCAAATATTAGAAAATTTGATATCAAATGCATGGAAGTATCGAGATGAATCTAAAGCGACCACGCCGTGTGTAAAGGTCTCTGCTATAGAATTACATGACGCATTTCAATTGAGCGTTGAAGATAACGGCTTAGGTATTCCAAATGATCGAAAAGATGAAACCTTTCAGATGTTTAAACGTTTTCACCCCAAGGTAAGTTCCGGTTCGGGCTTGGGTTTAGCGATTGTTAAGAAACATGTGGATATTTTAAAAGGCACCATAGTCGTAGATTCATCGCCCCGTGGTACTTCTTTTATGATCACATTGCCAAAACAGGTGTAGATATGAAATCAGTTAAAGTACTTATCGTAGATGACAGTGAACTAGACAGGTATATTTTGCGCCGTCAGTTAAAGGTGCTAGGTGTTGATAAAGTGGAAGAAAAAGATGATGGCTCAACTGCTTTGGATTACCTGCGAGATTACGAAAGGAATATAAGGTTACACCCCGACAAATATCCGCCCATTGTAATCTTTTTAGATATAAATATGCCTAAAGTAAACGGGTTCGATTTTTTGAAAGAGTTTGCCATTCTTCGTACACAGTTAGCGATATTGTCTTGTGTAGTCGTGATGTATTCATCTTCCGAGCGCCGAGAAGACAAAGAGCGGGCGTTAAAATATGAGTTCGTGCAACGTTATTTAGTCAAGGGAGAATTAAACGAAGAGGTGCTTGATGAAACCATTCAAGCGCTCGGCTAATGATGCCAAATAGCTGAGAAGGAAGGCAAATGTTAGAGATTGAACACTACATAGGAAGACCTAGTTTGGCTGCAGAAGATGGTGAATGGCAGCTGAATTTAGCCCCCTCCTTGCAAGTCAACCTCAACAATATTTGCGAACTTGTTTTACTCACACTTGAGCCACGCTATTGCCGATTGGCATGTCATTATCAGAATATCAATATCTCAGTCGCCGAAAGCGGAATTGCCACAGCGCAAATGCTCGCAGATACTCATTCTTTTCGTCAATCACTGTATTATCGTGGTCAGTTAAGCACCATAGAGATAACAGATGCGAATTGGATGTGTATAGGCGACGATTATCATCGCGTAAGTATACCTATTGTTCTTAGTGACGCCCGTGGTGGCGAAGTACCCTTTGGTTATTTAGAGCTTTATTACAGCCAAAAACATGAATTTCTGCCCAAAGATATATCGACCCTAAATGTGTTAGTGCGAGACATTACGAGTCATCTAGAGCAGCACAAGCATACTATTAAACTTGACCAAGCACGCGAACTTGACCAGCTTGTTTCTGAATATAATAAAGATTGGATCTACGTCAAGGATGCCAAGTTTAGGTTCATTTACGCTAATCAGGCGTTCATGTCACTTTTCCCTAAAGATAAGCAGCAAGATGTTATCGGCAATACCAATGTAAAAGAGCCTAGTGGCCAAGAGGCCCAAGAACTACTTGCGCAGGATGAAGCAGCGTTCAAAGATGGCCAATACGTTAGTACCCAAGACGTGTACACATCAGCAGGCCAAAGGATGGTATATGAAACGGTAAAGAGACGATTTTACAACACCAGCGGCAAACCCCATATATTATGCATTTGCAGAGATATCACTGAGCGGGAAAACCTGATTCGGCAGTTAAAACATGCAAATGACGATTTAGACGATTTCACCCATATCGCTTCTCATGACTTAAAAGCGCCTTTGAATGCCATTCGTCGACTTCTAGGATGGATTGAGGAAGATTGCCACAACATTTTGCCAACTGAATCGCAAGAGAATCTTCGCCTAGTCGTCCATCGTGCGAATAGAATGTACCAGTTATTAGAAGATTTACTTTCATTTGCCAAAATTGGTCGTAAAGATACAACGACAAAACGCATTGTATTGAAAACTCTGGTAGGGGATTTAACACCACTACTAGACGCCCCAAAAGAGTTCACTATCAATGTGGCGCCTGCAGAACTAACAGTCGCGCTAGTTCCCTTTAAAACGATCATGCTAAATTTGCTCGGCAACGCGGTAAAGCACAACGACAAAACCAGCCCACAAATCAATGTTGGCTTTCGCGAAATACAATATTTCTACGTGATAAGTATTGAAGATAATGGCCCAGGAATAGATCCAAAAAACTTTGAGCGCATCTTTCAGTTGTTTCAAACACTGAAATCCAGAGATGAAGTAGAAGGCAGTGGGATAGGACTCTCTGTTGTACTTAAGCACCTAAATCAATATGGTGGCAGAATAGAAGTTGACTCTGATGGCGAAAATGGAACTACATTTACTGTGTATTGGCCTAAACCTAAACATGGAGCACAGCAGGGATGAGCACATTTTTCAGTAATGCAAGACTTGATGCATCCTTTGAGGGCGGCGTATGAAGGTGCTCATTGTTGACGATGATGCTGTAGATAGGCGTGTGGTAAGAAGAACGCTTGGCGCGTCCGGTGACTCTTATCATGAAGTTCAAGAAGCTAGTTCTGTTGCCGAAGGGCTTGAGCTACTTGATGGCAATCAGTTTGATGTCATCTTGCTTGATTGTCGTATGCCTGACGTGGATGGTATTGAAATGGTGACTGACATGCATGCTAAGCCAGATATGGGTAACACCGCGGTAGTCATGATAAGCGCCTCAGAGGACACTAATTTAGCGCTGCGGTGCATCGAGGCTGGCGCTCAAGACTTCATACCTAAAAATGAGATCACGTTAGCCAAGTTAGAACGGGCCATTCTGCATGCAAATAAGCGCTTCGAGATCGAACAGCGCATGCACATGAGTTATTTAGAAGTAAAAAAAATGGCCGAAATGGACCCCCTGACAGGCCTATCAAATCGCTACCATTTTGAAGAAATGTTGAAAGTCATGATCGCCAATAATAAGCGCGATGGCAGCAATGTAGCCCTTTTAGCATTGGACTTGGATAATTTTAAACACGTAAACGACACCATGGGGCACGAAGCTGGTGACAGTGTCCTTAAGCAGTCTGTAAAGAGAATCCGCAGTTGCTTACGCAATAATGAAGGATTCGCGCGCTTAGGGGGGGATGAGTTTGCCATCATTTTAGGAAATATAACCCATGTGGCGGATGCAAGCAGTGTCTGTAATCGCGTGCTCAATTCGTTCAAGTTGCCGTTTAATATTCAGGGAAAAGAGGTTATCTGCGGTGTAAGCATAGGCGTTGCGCTATGCCCGGTAGATTCGAGTGATTCACAAGCACTATTAAGATGTGCCGATATTGCGATGTATCGAGCGAAACAAAATGGCAAAAACGGCATTAGTTTTTACGAGCCACACTATCAAACTGAATTTAATCAGCGTTTCATCATCCATAACGCTTTGAACAATGTGCTCAAAAACGACTCATTTAGACTATTCTATCAACCCATTTTCTGTGCAAAAAACGGCAAACTCTTAGGCTTTGAAGCGCTTATTCGCTGGCCAGAAGCAGAAGTGTTTTACACCCCAGATGTGTTCATCCCGGTTGCAGAGCAAAGTAAATTGATTGATGGAATTGGCCAATGGGTCATTGAGACGGCTATGAACCAACTTGCACTGTGGCACCAACAGTTCGATGCTAACTTGACCATGTCTATCAATATCTCACCGGTACAATTGCAAAATGAGAGACTACTCAGCGAGTGTCAGCGCGCCCTTGATGCCAATAATATGTCAGCAAGTAACATCATATTAGAGATAACTGAAACTGCATTGATTAAAGATAACAGTATGGTTACGCACTCTTTGCGTGTGTTGTCCAAATACGGCTTCAAAATCGCATTGGATGATTTCGGAATGGGATTCTCGTCGGTAGCGCACTTAATGGACTACCCAATTGATATCGTCAAATTGGATAAGAGCATGCAGGCGACGACGCAAGTTTCAGATAAGCGCTTAAGAGTATTCGAGGCGTTGGCACTGATGCTTAAAACCTTGGATTTTATTGTGGTTGCTGAGGGAGTAGAAACAAAGAGCCAAATGAGTTTATGCCAAAAATTCGAATTAGACAGGCTACAAGGATACTTGCTGGGCATGCCAATGGACGCCACTAAAACAGATGTATTTCTGGCTCAGCAGTATCAGATATAGCGCAAATAAGATAAACACGCTTTGATTTTTTAAAAAACGTTTAGCGCATTTTTCAGTGTCTTTATCTGACCAAGTATATCCTTATTTATAATTATAACTTGTTGTTACCTATCAATTTGTTGGAAAGTTCACCCGCTTGAGTTAGTCTAAAGTATTATCTTAGTAGTATTGATGTATTTATGTTCAAAAACGGAATGATCTGGGTTGTACTATCCGTCTTGTTTAGTGCTGGGCTGCAGGGAAGTGAAAAGCCATTTTTTAGTTTTACCGCTGCAGATTTTAGCAAGCAGCTATCTCAAAAAACAGTTCGCCAAGTGTATCAAGACAGCACTGGTTATTTGTGGTTCGTCACACAAGAAGGCTTAAGTCGATACGACGGCTATCAGTTGCTTAATTTCTCTCATGATCCAAGTCAATCGAACTCCATTAGTTCTGATAACGTTCGAGCGATTGTTGAAGACAAACAAAAGCGCCTATGGATTGCGACAGATGGTGGCGGGTTAAATTTATTTAATCCAGCAGACCATACTTTTAAAGCTTTTTACCACCAAAATGCGCAACTAAACAGCCCTGATTCTGATAGGTTGCAATCACTATTTTTAAGTGCAGACGGGGCACTATGGATAGGTTACAGGGATGGTAACTTTAGTCGTTTTGACCCCGGCAGTTCAATTTATGAGCACTTTCCTACTCATGATTTGCTTCCTGATTTGGCAAATAACGCGATGATAACTTCTATTGAGGAGGATACTGAAAACCTCTATTTCGCAACTGATGGTAATGGTTTGTTGATCCTCAATAAACATAGTTATCATCTAACGCGATTATCCCGTGAAAGTAAATCTCCGTTTTTAAGTAATAAATTGACGAGTGTGTTCATTGATACCCAGCAACGGCTTTGGGTGACGAGCTTTGACGCAGGGATCAGTGTTTCTGACAGCCCAGAAGCAGATGTATGGCGGCATTACTCTTCGCAAAACACGGCTTTAGCATCAGATTATGTACATACAATATACGAAGACCAACAAAATCGAATTTGGATAGGAACAGAGGAGGGTCTTAGCTTATATAGTGCTCACAATAAATTCACAAATTTTAGTGAAAAAAGTGGGGTCAGCAATAACAAGGTACTGTCCATATTGCAGGACCCCTCAGGTTTGATGTGGATTGGTACATATGGTGGGATAATCAAAGGTATCGAAGTACCATTTGAGTTAATCGATAAAGGTTTAGCGAGTAATACCGTGCTGGGATTTGCTGAAACGCATTCATCTTCCGGCATTAGATCTATATGGGTGGCAAGTTATAAAGGATTATCACAATTAAATAGTGATGGGGTCGTTGTGCAAGTGCTTAATACTGAAAGCTCACCCCCCCTTAAAGACCCTCGCATAATGACAGTTAGGGGCGATAACAATATTTTGTGGTTTGGCACCCGTGGCCGTGGGTTGGGGCGGCTAAATGTTGATACTCAAAAAATAGTGTATTTTCAACATGACCCGAAAGATCCGAATAGTATCAGTTTTGATGGTATCTCGAGTATATTACCTGATAAACAGGGGAACCTGTGGGTTGGTACATTCGGCGGTGGCTTGAATTTTTTGCCCGCCAATAGTAAGAAATTTATACATTTTCGCTATGAAGCCAACAATTCAAATACTCTAAATAGCGATCGCGTTTTAGCGCTCTCACGTCTACAAGACGGTACGTTAGTTGTAGGCACAGTGTCCGGTTTGAATGTGTTTGACTCTGTTACATCTACTTTTAAGCGTATTGAACATCAACAAGACAAGTTTGAAAGTTTATCGGCACCCATGGCGTGGGCTTTTTATCAAGACCATGATGAAAACCTCTGGGTTGGTAGCCAAGGCGGTGGTTTAAATCAATGGCGCAAAGAGGATGTCAGTGCATTAAAAAATCGCTTTACTCATTTTGATAAGCGCAGCGGTCTACCAAGTAGTCATGTTTATTCGATTCAAGGTGATGAAAGTGGATCGCTATGGCTCAGCAGTACCGCCGGTATTACGCGTTTTAATCCAAACAACGGCACTATGCGTCACTTCGATTCATCCCAAGGTATAGAGGACAGCGAGTTTAATTTTGGGGCGGGTTTTACCGATAGTCAGGGCATCATGTATTTTGGTGGTAACTCGGGTCTCGTCCGCTTTCATCCAAATGATGTTAAAGAAAGTAAAAAAGTGCCCCCGGTGGTGTTAGTTAGAATAAAGAAGCTGAATGAAAAAATAGGCGTTGATGTAAGGTACCAAGAGCAGAATGAAATCGTTTTACATTATCTGGATTACTATATTTCTTTCGAATTTGCTGCGTTAGATTTTAATGCGCCTGAGCTCAACCAATATCGCTATAAATTAGAGGGCTTAGATCCTAAATGGGTCGAATTAAATCATAGCCGCCAAGCAACCTTTACTAATTTACCAGCCGGTCAGTACGAGCTTAAAGTACAAGCCAGTAACCATTTAGGTTTGTGGAATTCGCACGGAGTGTCTTTGCCAATCACAGTGTTACCACCACCTTGGAAGACAACGTGGGCCTACTGTTTTTATGCATTCTTATGCATTGTTATTTTATTAAACGCCATGCGCAGATACCGTTTGAAACGATTACGACGAGCTCAGCATCTTATTGATTTAGAGGATATAGTGAAAGAGCGTACCGCTGATCTTAGATTAGCCAATGATAAATTAGAGCAGATTAGTTTCACTGACCCGCTTACTGGACTTAAAAACCGCCGTTACTTGAGCCAAAACCTAACCGCAGATATAGATTTCGTGCTCGCAAGATATGAAGAACATCTGGCTACCGGTGCAGCACAAGCGATGAAAGATACTGACTTAGTCTTCTTTTTAGTCGACTTAGATCACTTTAAACACGTCAACGATCAATATGGTCACAGTGCTGGTGATAGCGTTTTGGTCGAAGTGAAATCAATTTTAGAAAGTGTATTTCGCGAGACTGACTATTTGCTGCGATGGGGTGGTGAGGAATTTCTTATTGTTGCGCGCTTTGTCAACCGAAGCAGGGCGGTCATACTGGCCGAACGTTTACGTCGTTCGATACAAGAGCACTCATTCAAGGTCGAAAAAGACATTGTACTAAATGTCACCTGTTCAATTGGTTTCAGCGTGTTTCCATTGCTGTCGAGCAATCCTACTTCACTTAATTGGGAGCGCACGATTGATGTAGCTGACATGTGTTTATATGCCGCTAAAAAGTCAAACAGAAACACGTGGATAGGCTTTACTGACTTGACGTGCGATGAACAGGACGTGTTTAGTGCTGTAATCGATAAGACTGAATCGTTGATCAGTTCGGGGCAATTAATGTTAGCGAGTTCTATTGATGAAGTGGATAAAATTCAGTGGCGATGAACCTAATTATTTCATAAATATTCTCCCGCTTTTTTCCTCAATTTTGGGGTATAGTAAATGCCATATATCCCTTAGTGGTGCAAAGTGTAAACTCACTTCCGTTTCTTTTCGTCCCTATTACTTGCTTACACAGCCTTTACTCGACTTTTTAATTTAGTGATATTGACTGCCAGCCAACTATCTTTCCCGTAGCTTCAAGTTGATTTGAAATAAGTGAATGCAACCATAAGTCTAATTGCTATCATTTTATTCATTCATTAATTTCATTCCAGTACATTCATAATTTTCATTTAAAAATAAAAGTCAACAATATCAGTTGTATATAAAATGGCACGCAGGTTGCAATCACATGGTTGCAGCGATAGTGCTAACTAAATTGACTTCAAATTCGACGAGTGGATTTGAAAAGGAATATATAATGAAACCAAAATTCAACAAGCAGAGAGCATTACTTCTAGCGGGTCTAGTCTGTTTTAGTTCTGTCTCGAGTGCAGGCCTGGAAGTCAGTAGCTTAGTTAAAGACATCAAATCTACCGTCGTGCCTGGCTCACTGGGTGTCTCAGAGCTCGTTAACACAGTGGATAGCTTAGTGGGCCTGAATAATGAAGTGATTATTCAAGGGGCTGAAGTGAGTGTCTTAATTGACGTGATTAACACCCTTGGTGGTGTAATAACTCATGAGCTACCACTCATTAACGGCATTGGCGTTCGAGTAAGTGACGCACAGCTTGTTTTGCTTAATCAGTTGACTGACATTATCACTATCAAAAAGAACGAAGCCGTCTATACATCTAGTGCATTAGATCACTGTTTGGTGTATGGAAGTCACGTCGCAGAGCTAACCAATAGAAGTATTCGCTGGAACTTGTACAACGCCCGTGACATGGAAGCGAATATGCAAAGCATGTCTTTTAAATGGCCTGAAGAGCTAGGGCATATCTACTCAGTTAAAGTGAACGGGGCCACTGTTTATTGGCGGTTGTACAGCAAACAGACTGGTGAATTGTCGATAGATATTAAACGACTAAAACGTTTCGCTAAACTAGATTCGTTTGAAGGTGTGACGGTCGAAGTGTCTTTCGCCAATAAAGGCGTTCAAAGTTATCAACAACGAGATTTTTCTTTAGATGTTCAATTCAAAGAAGGTTGCGATCGCAGCCTAGTTAAAGGGTATGACACCCAAGCGAATGAAGGCGACAGCAATAGTTATTATGTTAATAACATTGGCGCTGACGAACTACATGATCGCGGTATTACTGGCAAGGACGTAACAGTAGCTGTGATTGATAGTGGTTTGTGGGCCGCCCATAGTGCATTAGGAAATGATACGGCCAACAATACCCGTATCAAAGCGGCATATGATGCTTTAGAAGATACGGAAGTGAGCCTGAGTAACCTCACTGATGAAAACAGTCACGGCACCCATATTACCGGTATTATTGCCAATAGTGACCGTGCAGTGGTGGACGGCCAAATGCGTAGTTACTATCAAGGTGTTGCACCAGATGCAAACCTCGTGGTGGTAAAAGCCTTTTACGAAGATGGTCATAGCACGTATTTAGACGCATTACGCGGCCTTCAATACATAGCGGATAACCACGAAGCATTGAATATTCGCGTGGTAAATCTGTCTTTTGGTGCGCCGCCTCGCTCAAATTATTGGGATGATCCCATTAACCAAGCGGTGATGGCGTTATGGGAAAAAGACGTCATTGTGGTGACATCAGCGGGCAATACTGGCCCAAGTGCAATGACCATAGGCGTACCCGCTAATGTGCCTTACGTGATAAGTGTCGGTGCAATCAGTGATAATTACACTCAAGACAATGCCAATGATGACACTCTATTGTCATTCTCTTCACAGGGCCCAACACACGAGGCATTTATAAAGCCAGATATGGTGGCACCTGGCGGACATATGTTTAGCCTGGCGAATGAAGACATGTATGTGCCTGCTAAATACCCACAATATATGGTGGGTAAAGACCGCTTTATCATGTCGGGTACGTCTCAAGCTTCAGGAGTGGTCAGTGGCGTAGTCGCGTTGATATTGCAAAACGATCCAAGTCTTAGTGCGAATGATGTGAAATGTCGTTTGATGACTAGCACCACTATGGCCCAAGCGAATGGAAAACTGGCTTACAGCCCTTTTCAACAAGGCTCCGGCAGTGTTAATGCAATTAAAGCTGTTGAGTCGAATGAGTCAGGTTGTGCCAATAATGGCATGGACATAGCGGCAGATTTGAGCGGTGAGCAACATTATATGGGCGCTGCTCGAAAAGATAATGATGGCAACTACTACATCCAAGGTTTCGAGTTTGAAGTGTGGGAAGAAGCCTTCATGTGGGATGAAGCTTTCATGAACCAAGAGAACTTTATGTTGCAAGAATAATGAATTAATACCCTAAAGGTACCCATTTAGCCCCTTGTCACTACTAGCCTAGGTTCGTAACGACAAGGGGCTTTTTTATTTTTAATGATTAAACATCTTTCTGAACAAAGGAAATTTCCAGAGCTTAATTAGAGGGATAATAGCTGGTTATGAAGTTATGAAGTTATGAAGTTATGAAGTTATGAGAGGTTGCCAAGTTGCTGTATCTGTTGGCAATTCTACCGCGATGGGGTAGTCTGTTTTAATAAAAAATAATAAGTCGCTGCACACATATGGTCATGAGTAAGGTATTTGGCGTTCTGTTTCTCCTCACGTTCGCCATGGGCGTTCACGCTGCTGAAAGCTCTAATTTCAGCTTTACATCGGCTGAATTAAATAAAGAACTAACGCAAAAAACCGTACGCCAAATTTACCAGGACAGTACTGGGTATCTGTGGATCGTGACGCAAGAAGGCCTCAGTCGATACGATGGTTACCAACTCCTCAGCTTTATGCATGACCCTAGGCAACCGAACTCCCTCAGTTCAGATAATGTGCGTGCTGTATTAGAAGATGAGCAGCAAAGACTGTGGATTGCGACCGATGGTGGTGGCCTGAGCCTGTTCAATTCAGGGAAGCAAGTTTTTTCAGTGCTACTTCAAGATGGTGACGCAAGTACTTCACCTTCATCTAATCATATCCGAAGCATGACGCTAACAAAAGATGGTCGTATTTGGTTGGGGTACAACATCGGTAACTTTAGTCGCTTTAACCCCCAAGATATGACATTTGAACATTTTGACACCCGTGCTCTGTTGCCTGAATTAGACAAAGATGCTGCGGTCACGTCGCTAGTAGAAGATGGTAACTGCATTTGGTTGGCCACAGACGGCAATGGCCTGCTCAAACTAGACAAAAAGACCAGAACCCTAACGCGTGTTCATACAGGCTCAAGCGACCCGTTGTTCAGCGACAAATTAACGCAGGTTTTCATCGATGTTCAGCAGCGCCTGTGGATAGCCAGTCACGATGCTGGGGTGAGCGTGTTGGACCCTCAGCGCACACAATTTACAACATGGCAGCACGAAAACGAGCAGGCAAGTAGCCTTGCGGCAAATTTAGTACACAGTATTTACCAGGATAAGCGTCAGCGAGTGTGGCTGGGCACAGAGTCTGGTGCAAGCTTGTGGAATGGGCGTGACAAATTTACACCTACACCACCGAAAACGGACTGAACGACAATAAGGTTCTGTCGATATTGCAAGACCCTTCAGGATTAATGTGGTTTGGAACGTTCAACGGAATCAGCAAAAATATAGAAGTTCCCTTTGAACATATTACCACTGTCTCTTATACACATCTGACGCTGCCGACGAAGAGGATA